>ENA-UEQL01000056-UEQL01000056.1-human-gut-metagenome-genome-assembly--contig:-NODE-56-length-56606-cov-9.460401_pt1 | contig 56606 bp, 41 predicted proteins | sample MGYA00242905_ERZ507926 | MGnify/ENA primary metagenome ERZ507926 (study PRJEB26167, sample SAMN06115531) | human gut metagenome | host: Homo sapiens | place: China:Henan | collected 2015-09-09 | study...
TGGGAGCGTACATTAGTACGTGACCAGTGGCGGCTTTCCCCGAAACGGAGCTATTCGCCAAAAGCATTCGCCAAATCAAGGGCGGAATCAAGAGCCGCGATGATATCGTCTATGTGTTCTATGCCTATCGACAGCCTTATCAGATCCGGCGCCAGCCCCGCCGCCCTCTGCGCCTCCTCGCCGAGCTGCGAATGCGACGTGCTTGCGGGGTGAAGAATCAGGCTCTTTGCGTCCCCCACGTTCGCGAGATTGCTGAAAAGTTTTATTCCGTCCACGATTTTCACCGCCGCGCCGTATCCGCCTTTCGCGCCGAAAACGACCATTCCGCCGAATCCGTTTTTGAGGTATTTTTTTGCAAGGGCGTTCGACGGGTCGCCATCCAGCCCCGGGTAGCGGACCCACGCGACTTTCGGGTGGGACCTCAGAAATTCCGCCACTTTCAGTGCGTTCGAGCTGTGCCGCTCTATTCTCAGCGGGAGGCTTTCCACCCCCTGCAAGAATATCCACGCGGCGTCGGGCGAGAGCGTCGGCCCGAGATTCCGCAGCCCCACGGCGCGCAGGCGCATAATGAACGCGAGCGCATTGAGGTCGCCGAGGTCGCGAGCGAACCGCAGGCCGTGGTATCCCCCGTCGGGCTCGTTGTAGAGCGCGAATTTCGGGTCGCTCCAATCAAATTTGCCGGCGTCTACCACCGCCCCTCCGATGGCGGTTCCATGCCCGCCTATCCATTTGGAGAGCGAATGTATCACGATGTCCGCGCCGTGTTCTATCGGCCTCAAAAGGGTGGGAGGCGTGAAAGTGGAGTCCGCTATCAGCGGCAGATGGTGCCGCTTCGCGATTCTGGAGTATTCCTCTATGTCGGCGACGTCGAGAGCCGGATTGCCGACCGTCTCTATGTATATTGCGCGCGTGCGGCCGTTTATAGCGGCCTCGGTCGCGGCGAAGTCGTTGACTTTTGCGAAGCGCGTCTTGATTCCGCACTGGGGGAGAATCGCGTCAAACTGCGTGTAGGTTCCGCCGTACAGGTTGTTCGCGCTCACGAGTTCGTCTCCGGCGCGCAGTATGTTGAGAATGGTAAACGCTATGGCGGCAGTTCCCGAGGAGAACGTGAGCGCGGCCGCTCCCTTGTCGAGCGCGGCGAGCCGCTTTTCGAGCACGTCGTTTGTGGGGTTCATCAGGCGCGCGTAGATGTTGCCGCTCTCTTTCAGCGCGAAAAGGTCGGCGCCGTGCTTGGCGCTTTTGAAGTTGTAGGCGGTCGTCCTGTAAACGGGGACGGCGCGCGCGAGGGTCGCGGGGTCTGGAACCTGTCCCGCGTGGACGGCGAGGGTTTCGTGCCTGTATTCCATTTTTATTCCCTTAAATTTCGCTTTGGTCTGTTGCGCGGGACTTTTTGCGCGCGGCGGAAAGGCGCATTCGGACTGGAATTTCGCCGTCCCGCGGCGGAGCGGCAATGCGGCGCGGAATCGCCGCTATTCGTAGAGCCAGGTCGAGAGGTATCTCGACCCCGAATCGGGTATGAGGACCACTATTTTCCTGCCGGCGTTCTCGGGGCGTTTGCCTATTTGAAGGGCGGCGTAGAGGGCGGCGCCCGACGATATCCCCGCGAGTATCCCCTCGCTTTTTGCGAGGTTCCGCGCGGCGTCCCCCGCCTCTTCCGCAGTCACTTTGAAAACTTCGTCGACGACTTCCGGCAGGTAGATTCCCGGAACGAATCCCGCCCCTATGCCCTGGAGTTTGTGCGGCCCGGGCTTGCCCCCCGAGAGCACCGGCGAGTCCGCCGGCTCCACCGCGACTATTTTCACCTCCGGATTGAACCGTTTTAGAGCCCTGCCTACGCCGCTTATAGTGCCGCCGGTTCCCACGCCCGCAACGAATATGTCGACCTGCCCGCCGGTGTCCCTCCAGATTTCCGGGCCGGTCGTCCTCTCGTGGATGTCGCGGTTTGAGGGGTTTTCAAACTGCTGCGGAATGAACGAGCCCGGGATCTGCCTGCAAAGCTCCTCCGCGCGCTCTATCGCGCCCTTCATTCCCTTCGCCCCGTCGGTGAGTTCCACCTGCGCGCCATAAGCCTTGAAAAACTTGCGTCGCTCTACGCTCATGGTGTCGGGCATTACGAGGATTACCTTGTAGCCCTCCACAGCCCCGACCATCGCGAGCCCTATGCCCGTGTTGCCGCTCGTGGGCTCTATTATGGTGGACCCCGGCTTTAAGGCGCCGCGCTTTTTGGCGGCCTCCACCATGGACAGGGCGGCGCGGTCTTTTACTGAACCCGAAGGGTTGAACTCTTCGAGCTTCAAAATTATGTCGGCGCGGGTGTCGTTTATCTTCGATAGGCGCACGAGCGGCGTGCCGCCTATAAGCTCCTTTACGGAAGATTTTATATCCATTGATTTTCCCTCTTTCTCAAATTTTATCGCGCGCATTTTCCGGAACGCCAAGGAGGTTGTCAAGTAAAAATCTACTAAAATAGTAGTTTTTCATGAAGAAAAAATTTCCCATAAAAAATAAAAAATATTTCTCTGGACTCCATAGGGTTGCGGACAGCATTGCAAAATTCAGCTAAATCCCCGCAGCCGGCGGCCGATTAAAAGTAAAAAATTCGTTTTTTTTGCATTATACTCGGTCGCGGAAACATTCGAAACGTTAACCTGAAAGGCGGCGTCGAAAAGTTCCACGCGGGCTTCCCGACTGGTTTTTGCGCAATTTTTTTTGGCCGCGCGTCGGCCCCTGCGCCACATGCGGCGCGCCCCGCTTTAATACGGAACTTTGCGCGCCGAAAATTCCCATGCGCGAAAACATTTTGATAAGAATCGGCACCGATTTAGAATTCGATGCTATTTACGAGGACATGAAACTCCAATTTCCGCCGGAGGAACTAAAACCCAAATCTGTTTTCAAAAAAATGTTCCGCACTCGGCTGACCAAGCTGATGGTAGCCGTTATCGAAGGGGAAATCGCCGGATATTTCATATTCCACAAGGCGGGCGAAATCGCCATGCTCGACCACATCGCCGTCTTGAAGCCGATGCAGTCCAAGGGCATAGGCTCGTTTATGGTTGACGCCATAAGCGACCACTATTCCGACTTGAAGGGAATGTTCCTCGAAGTGGAACCCGCCGACCCGCTCAAACCGGACACGATAAGGCGCGTGCGCTTTTATGAAAAGTGCGGACTCTACCGCGTGCCCGTAAATTATCTGATGCCCGCGCCAGACGGCAAAACCTTGCGAATGGACGTGTGGTTTCTGAACAGCCGCTCCTTTGACGGCAAAATTTCGTCGGAAGAGGTAAAGCGCGCTATAAGGCGCGTTTTCCCCCACGTCTACGGAGTATTTGAGAGCATGGGAGAGTCGCTCGCGCGGCTCGACGACGAACCCGCGCAAGCGGCGGCGGCCGGCGCATAAAATTCTTGCAAGAAGGCGCGCGATTGCAAAAATATCGCCCCATGCAAAATTTTTCAGGAGTTTGGACGGCGCTCGTCACGCCGATGACCCCCGATGGCGTGGATTACGACGGGCTCGGAAGGCTTGTTGAATCGCAGATAGAGGGGGGAGTCCGCGGCCTCGTCGCCGTGGGAACCACCGGCGAAAGCCCTACCCTCGACGCCGCCGAGCACATCGACGTCATAAAGTTCGTCATAAAAACGGCGAACGGGCGCGCGCCCGTGTTCGCGGGGACGGGCTCAAACTGCACGCGCGAGGCCGTAGCCCTCACCGAAGAGGCCGACGCCGCGGGCGCCGACGGCTTTCTGGTCGTCGCCCCCTACTACAACAAGCCCTCGCAGGAGGGGGTTTTTCTCCACATGTCGGAGCTCGCCAAGCGCACCGAAAAGCCGATAATGCTCTATTCGATTCCCGGCAGATGCGGCATAGAAATTTCAAACGACACCGTTTTGCGCCTGAGGGATAGGCATGAAAACTTCTGCGTGCTCAAAGAGGCGGGCGGAAAGGTTGAGAAGGTCGCGGACCTCCACGCGCGCGCGGGGGACGCCATCGACATATTGAGCGGCGACGACGGGTTAACGGTGGACTTCATGCGCGCGGGCGCAAAGGGCGTCGTGAGCGTCGCCTCAAACCTCGTCCCGCGGGCGATGGCGGATCTCGCCGCAGCCGCCCTTGCGGGAGACTGGCAAAAGGCGGAGGCCGCGGACGAAAAGATGCGCGGCTTCTTCAAAGCCCTATTCATAGAGCCCAATCCGGTGCCGGCAAAGGCGGCGATGAAGATGGCGGGGCTGATAAAAGACGATTTCGTGCGCCTGCCGCTCTGCGCAATGCGCCCCGAAAACGCCGAAATTTTAAAGCGCGAAATGCTCGCCGCGGGGATTTTATAGCCATGCACGTAAAAATTCTGCTGAACGGCTCCAACGGGAGAATGGGGCGCGCCATAGCCGAGGCCGCCCCCGCGTGCGGGTGCGAAATATCCGCCGCCTGCGACGTAGGCTCGAACCCCGCCGACTGCATTTCGGACTGCGACGTCGCGGTCGACTTCTCCTTCCGCGAGGCAACCCCCGCGCTCGCCGAACTCTGCGCGAAAAACGGCAAGCCGCTCGTAATAGGCACGACGGGCCACACGCCCGAACAGCGCGCTCAAATCCTCGAATGCGCGAAGTCCGTCCCGATAGTCTGGGCGGGCAACTATTCGCTCGGCGTCAACCTGCTCAACCGCCTGACGAAAATCGCGGCCTCGATCCTCGACAATTCATACGATGTGGAAATCGTGGAAATGCACCACCGCCACAAAAAGGACGCGCCGAGCGGAACCGCGCAGAAATTGAAGGAAATCGTCTGCGCCGAACGCGGCGCCGGCGAGGAATCCGTCGTATACGGCAGGCACGGACAGGCGGGAGAACGCCCCGCGGGCGAGATAGGCGTGCACGCGCTGCGCGGCGGCAGCGTCGTGGGCGACCACACCGTGGTTTTTGCGGCGGACGGCGAAAGGCTCGAACTCTCGCACAAGGCGGCGGACAGAAAAGTTTTCGCGCAGGGCGCGCTGAGGGCCGCCAAGTGGCTTGCGGCGTCGGGCCGCAAACCGGGCGTGTACGGCATGGAGGAAGTCCTCTTCGGCTGACGCGCGGAAGGTTGCAATCCGATTTTGCGCGCGACAATTTAGTTTTTGCATAGCCGCCCGCCACTTTCGGCGGGCGATTTTTTTTGCAAAAATTTTTTTCGCAATTTTACGCGCGCGCTTTTCATTTGCCGCGCCGAGATGCGTGGCCCCTCTGCGGAGGAAAAAATAAAACGGGCGCCTTCGGCGCAAAAATTTAAACTTAGCCCGCAATCCCGACTTCCCGCCGCGCTTTCGGTATGCTGTTTTTGCGCGCTGCCTAAATCCGCGCTTTTGCCGATATGCGAGCGGAGGAGAATTTCAGGCCGGTGGAGATAATCGGTTGGGGCGGCATATCTTCCCATATTTTCGGGGCAAGAAAAGTCGGAGGCGCGGAAGAAAGCGCGCGGTTCGAAGCGGAGGGAAATGCGCCGCCATATCGGAATTTTGCGAGACTGCGGCGGCGGCCGGCGGGCGCATTGCGCGCGTAAAAACCCTTTTTACCGCAGCGGTAAATTTTTGTGGAGATTTGCAGATTGCGGCGCAGAAAAGGCCCGATGATAGGCTAAGGGGAGTCAAAAAAAATCAATTCTGAAGGGAGGCAACTTTTTATTCTCTTTTTCCTTTTTTTAAAAACTTGACATTGTTAAGAATGTGTGCCATAAATGTTAAAAATTATTCGGGAATACATAATCCAGAACAACAGCCTATGAAAACTCATAAAAAAATGCCGGCGGGCTTTGCCGCACCGGCTTTAAAGCGAAATGCCTGCGCCGCGGCTCTCGCAATTCTTGCATTCTCCCTTCCCGCGCGCGCGCAGAGCTCGGAGCAAATTTACTTTGGCGGGGTTTCTTCGTCCGCGGAATCCGCCCATCTGAACAGGCCTTCAAACTGGTATTTAGATTCCGGTAAAACAAGCCCGTTCGACGGCTCGTTCGACGGGGACAATTACGGCAGGTACGACGCCGAAGTCTCCTCTTCCGGCAGCCAGGGAGTCTCGGTGACGGGCACTCTCGGCGACATATTAAATTGGGGAAATTTTAACTATTCCCATTCGGAAATGAACGTTCCCAATTCGTCGTTCGCCCTGCTTACCATGGGCGGCTCCAAGACTTTGAGAACTTACGGGGACTGGAATTTGAGCCTCGGATTGTCCGCCTCCGCAACGAATATGCAGCACAATGCGGGCATAAAGCTATGGGAAAAATCGCTCGTCGAAATAGGCGGAAATTGGAATATAAGCTCCAGCAAAAACGGTTCCGGAGGGTGGCTTGGCATCAGCATATCCGACGGATACTCCGACAGCCCGGGCGCTTTCCGCGTGAAAGGCAACGTCGTATTTTCGCCCGAATCGAGCGGGATTCTCTCGACGGCAAATTCCTCTTTCACCGTGGACGGCGCGATCGACCTGAACGGAACCGGCTCTTGGGCGGTGTTTAATACTGTGGACTCCATTCCCGCCGGCGTTACGCGCACTATCGGGGGGCTCGGAGACGCGGACGGCAACGGCGTTTGCAACGGAAATCTGTTTATAACGAATTGGAGGGACGCGGAGGCGACCATAGTGTTTTCCAATTCCAAGGCCTATGATTTTTCCGGATCTTTTAAGGCCGACTCAAAGTACAAAAATCTTCTCAACCTGACCATGATGGCTTCCGACGCCCGAAAGGGCAGGCAGACAATGCGCTTTTTGCAGGGCGGGACTTCGTGGCCCAACGGGTATACCGTCACCGACGCGGACATAAACAATGTGGAAGTAAACAGCGGCAGGCTCGACATCGGAATGTACGACGGGATGAAGGGCGCCAACCTCGGCATTAACGGGTACAGCGGCAACGCCGCCGACGCCGTGTTCAGCGCGGCGGGAAGCCTTTCCGGAATGGATATCGGCAGAGTTCAGTTCGACTCCATGAGCTTCTACGAAGGCACGATAGTTTTCGACATCGGCGAAGTTGACTGCGACTTCATTCAAATTAACGGCGGAGTGACAAAAGACGCCCCCGATTCGCAAATAGTGTTCGACATAAACATATCAAAGGACGACCTTCAAATTTATCTCGAAACCCTCGGCGCGGAGACTAAGGAGTGGAATTTGATGAGCTTCAAAACCGACGACTCCGATTTCGACCTCGCTGACATAATCCTCAAAACGCAGGCGGGAATAGACGGCGAATTGAGCTTCCTCGCCGACGATTCTTCGGGGCTCACGACGGTGCAGCTGTCGCTCGGCGTGGTCCCCGAACCCGCGTTGGCGGCGGCAATCCTCGGCGCGCTCGCGCTTTCGCTCGCCGCATTCCGCAGGAGAAAATAGGCAGGCGATTTTCTATCCGCAAAAAAAAAACGCGCGGGGTTTCGGCTCCGCGCGCTTTAATTTGCCGTCACGCCGCAATCCTTCCGGCGGTTCAAAAAAAAAACGGCCGCGCACCGCGCGCAAAAACCGCGCCCTACGTTCCGCGCCCGCCCGCAAAAATCCGGCGCGCCGCATGTGCCAACCCGCTGGCAATGCGCGGATATTTCGAGATTAAAACCGGCGCGGCTATTTCAAAATTTTCACCGCGCGGTCGAGGCTCTTTATGAAGAAGTCGACTTCCTCCTCCGTATTGTAGAACGCCAGCGACGCGCGGGTCAGCGAAAACTCGTCGAGCGACGTCAGCAGCGGCTCGGCGCAGTGGTGCCCCGTGCGCACCGCTATCCCGTCGGCGTCGAGCAGGGAGGCGATGTCGTTCGGGTGGACGCCGTCTATCGCAAACGACGCCACCGCGACTTTCTCCTTTGCCGATCCGAATATTCTGAGCCCCCGAATTTCCGAAAGCCCCGCAACCAGCCGTTCGAGCAGGGCGCGCTCGTGCGCGTGCGCGGCAGTTTTGTCGATTCCCGACATGTAGTCGACCGCCGCGCCGAAACCTATGGCGCCCGCGATGTTCGGAGTTCCCGCCTCGAACCTCTCGGGCGCGGGGCGGAAGGTGGTGCGGCGCCACGACACGTTTTCTATCATGTCTCCGCCGCCCTGGTACGGGGGCATGGAATCGAGCAGGCTGCGGCGGGCTATGAGCACGCCGATTCCGGTAGGCCCGAAACACTTGTGGCCGGAAAGCGAAATGAAGTCGCAGGGCGCGGAGGAAATGTCGTCGAGCATGTGCGGGGCCGACTGGGCGGCGTCCACCGAAAAAACCGAGCCGTTTTGCCGCGCCATTTCGCCTATCGCCGCGATGTCGTTTACCGTTCCGAGCACGTTTGAGGCGTGCGCAACCGAGACGATTTTCGTCTTCGGGGAAAGCTTGTTTTTAAAGTCCTCCATGTCGAGCGAGCCGTCCCCGAGCATTCCCGCGGCAACGAGCTTCGCGCCGGTCCGCTCCGCCGCCATCTGCCACGGGACGATGTTGGCGTGGTGCTCCATGGCGGTGACGAGAATTTCGTCGCCGCTTTTGAGGTTTTGCAGCCCCCACGAACACGCCGCAAGGTTGAGGGATTCCGTCGCCCCGCGCGTGAATACGGCGCAGTATTCGCCGCCCGCGCCGAAGAATTTTTCGATTTTGGCGCGCGATAGCTCGTACCCGCGCGTCGCGCGCCCGGCGAGCTCGTGCGCGGAGCGGTGTATGTTGGCGTTGTCGCGCGAATAGAACGCGCACACGGCGTCGATTACGCTCCGCGGCTTCTGCGCGGTGGCGGCGTTGTCGAAATACACCAGTTTGCGCCCCGACTCGAGCGTCTGCGAGAGCGCGGGGAAGTCCTTCCTTATCTTTTCAACGTCAAAGCTCATTTTTGCCCGTTTTGTCTGCGGCGCGCGGAAGCCCGCGCCCATATTATAATAGCGATTCCCGCGGCGGCGCATATGCACGAGTAAAACGTCCCGCGGCTGAGCCCCATTATCGGCTCCACGCCGGCGTCGGGTTCGCGGAACACCTCGCAGACGATTCTGACGGCGGCGTAGAGGACGAGAAATTCGCCCGAAACCTGCCCGCGGGGGAGATTGCACCTCCAGAATCTGTATTGGAAAAACAGAAACAGAAACAGCCCCTCCCCGAACGCCTCGTAGAGCTGCGACGGATGGCGCGGGGCGATCTGTTCGAGCGGGGTTCCCGCGGGCGCGGAGTGCGGGAATATCATCGCCCATCCGGCGTCGGACACTTTCCCCCATAGCTCGCCGTTCACAAAGTTTGCGATTCTGCCGAGGAAGATTCCCGGGGTACAGACCGTCACTATGATGTCGGACAGCGTCCAGAAACTTTCCCCGCGCGACCTCGCGAACAACACCATGGCGGCCACCACCCCGAGAAACCCGCCGTGGCTCGCCATGCCGCCCTTCCAGATGTAGAGGGCGGAAACGGGGTTGGATGCGAAATTGCCGAAGTCGTAAAAGAGCATGTACCCCAGCCTGCCGCCGATTATCACGCCGAAGAGCAGATAGGTTATGAATGTGGAGTTGTCGTCTTTCGACAGGGGGCTTTTGCCGCGCGACGAATAAAAGTTGAGCAGCATGTACGCAATGAAAAAACCCGCCAGATACGCCAGCCCGTACCAGCGTATTCCGGACAAAAAGAAAGAGTCGGGAAACCTCACCGCAAACGGGTCGAAATCCACGACATAGCGGCCGATCGAGTTCAATTGCTTTCCAGAATTAAGTTGAAGTATTTTTTTTTGCGCCTAAATTTAGGGGCGAAATTTTCATATGGCAACGAAAGAATTTGACATAAGGGAGCTCGTCGAGTCGCGGCGCGGCGAAAATTACAAACTTCACGACCTCTACATGAACCGCACGCTCTCGACGGTTCTGAAAACGATAGGCTTCGACAAGTGCTACGCCCGCGCCAAGGGCGCGTACCTCTACGACGCGGAGGGCAACGACTACCTCGACTTCATCACCGGCTACGGTGTATACGGCATGGGCCGCAACCATCCGGTTATCGCCAAAGCGCTCAAAGACGCCATTGACATGGATCTGCCCAACATGGTGCAGCTCGACTGCGCGCTGCTCAGCGGCCTGCTCGCCGAAAGGCTCGTAAAGCTGCTCGACAACAGGCTGACCGCCTGCTTCTTCTGCAATTCCGGAACGGAGGCCAACGAGGGCGCCATAAAATTCGCGCGCGCCCACACGAAGAGATCGCGCATACTCTCGATGAAAGGCGGCTACCACGGGCTTACATACGGCGCGCTCTCGGTGACGGCCACCGCGCATTTCCACGAAGGCTACGGCCCGTTCCTGCCGGGGGCGGAGGCGGTCAATTTCAACGACCTCGAAGACCTCGAAGCCAAGCTAAAACAGGGGGACGTGGCGGCGTTCATCGCCGAGCCCGTCGAGGGGCACGGGGTCTACATTCCCTCGCCCGAATTTTTCCCGAAAGCGCAGGAGCTTTGCAGGAAGTACGGCGCGCTGTTCATAATGGACGAAGTCCAGACGGGTCTGGGGCGCACTGGCAAATGGTTCGCCTTCCAGCACTGGAACCTCGACCCCGACATCGTGACCGTCGCCAAGGCGCTAAGCGGCGGATACGTCCCGTGCGCTGCGTTCGTCACAACGCGCGAAATCCACCAGAGCACTTTTTCGTCTCTCGAAAAGTGCGTCATACACTCGACGACTTTCGGAAGGAACAACCTCGCGATGGTCTGCGGCCTCGCCTCAATCGACGTCATCGAAAAGGAGGGCATGGTCGAAAACTGCGCCGCGGCGGGCAAAAAGCTCCTCGAACGCCTCAACGCCCTCAAAGAAAAACACTCCTACATAAGGGAGGTCAGGGGGCTTGGGCTTATGATAGCGATAGAATTTCAGGAGCCCAAGGGACTCTTGCAGAAGGCGGCGTGGAAGGCGCTCAACGCGGCCAACAACTCGCTGTTCACGCAGATGATAGTCACCGCCCTCATGGACAACCACAGAATCATAACGCAGGTGACGAGCCACGAGGTGCACGCCGTAAAGATTCTCCCGCCCTTCACAATCACTGACAGGGAGATAGACAGGTTCATATCCGCGTTCGACAAAGTGCTATCCGAAGCCTCCAACCCGACGGGCGCGCTTTGGAAATTCGGCAGGAGGCTCATCGCGGCGAGCGCGGCAAACAGGGCGCAAAAATGATTTCCTATCCGGAGTTTTCCGACAACTGCGCGCGCCTGGAAGAGCGCGTCGCCGCAGCCGCGCGGTCATGCGGGCGGAGCCCGTCGGAGATAAAAATCCTGCCCGTGACTAAATTCCACCCGTTGGAAGCGGTAGAATTTGCGCGCAGGTGCGGGTTTGAATCCGTCGGCGAAAACCGCGTGCAGGAAGCCGCCGATAAAATCGGGAGGGCGGATTTCAAAATTTCATGGGAGCTGATCGGGCATTTGCAGTCAAACAAGGCGGGACTCGCCGTCAAGCTCTTCGACAGAATCCAGAGCGTCGATTCAAAGAGGCTTCTCGAAAAAATCGACTTCCACGCGCGCGGGCTCGGCAAGGTCCAGAGGGTTCTGCTCCAAATAAACGCCGGAAACGACCCCGCCAAATTCGGCGCCGACCTCTCCGACGGCCCCGAGCTTCTGGAATTCGCCCTCGGGCTTCCGAACGTGTCGGTGGAGGGGCTGATGGCGATCGCCCCCATAGACTCGACGCTGCGCGCCGCGGAGGAATGCTTTTTGAGCCTGCGCAACCTGCGCGACGCCCTCCAAAGGGAGTTTTCGCGCCCGCTGCCGGAGCTCTCTATGGGAATGAGCGGCGACCTCGAACCCGCCGTCGCCGCGGGTTCCACGATGATAAGGGTCGGGACTTTCCTATTCGGGGACAGGGAGAGATGATTTTCAAAATCGAAGATTTGCGCTCGGGGGAATTTGCCGCCAGGACGCCGCAGAGCAACCCCCCGTTTTTCGCCGTGCTCGGCAAGCCGATCGCCCATTCCCTAAGCCCGCTGATGCAGAATGCGGCTCTCGCTGAAATCGCGAAGTCCGACGCCGCGTATGCCGGCTCGAAATACTTTGCATTTGAAGTCGCGTCCGAAAGCCTCGCCGGCGCCCTCGCCGCCCTGCGGGAAAAGAATTTTCTCGGGATCAACCTCACGATTCCCCACAAGGAGGTCGCCGTTCCCCTGCTGGACGATATAGACCCGCCGGCGAAACTCGCGGGCGCGTGCAACACCCTGCTGAAAACTTCCGGCGGCTGGAAGGGATACAACACCGACGGATTCGGGCTCGAAAAGGCGGTCGAACATTCCCTCGGGCGCGAGATTAAGGGCTCGGACATCGTGATAATAGGCGCGGGCGGCGCGGCGCGGGCGGCCGCTTTCCACGCCCTGTCGCGCGGGTGCCGCAGCCTCATTATTTTAAACCGCGGCGCGGAAAGGCTCGGGAAACTCTCTTCCGACATCAGAGGCGCGGGCTTTGAATGCGAAGCCCATTTGCTCGGGGAAAAATTCGCCTGCCCGCCGTCGCCCGTAATCATAAACGCGACTTCCGTCGGCCTCAAAGAGGGCGACCCGCCGTGCGCGGATTTTTCAGCCTTTCCGCCTTCCGCCGCGTTCTTCGACATGCCCTACGCCGCCGGCCGCGAAACCCCGTCAACGCTCGCCGCGCGCGCGCGCGGCATGAGGGCGTGCGGGGGGCTGGCGATGTTGGCGTGGCAGGGCGCGAAGTCGCTTTCGATTTGGACCGCCAAGCCGCTAATGGGCGAACTCATGCTCAAAACCCTCAACGGCGCCGAAAAATGGCAACCCTCGAACAAATAAACTCCGCCTTTCCGGCGTTCTTCCCCGCGGCGTTTTTCATGTTCGGCGCGTGCGTCGGAAGCTTTCTGAACGTCTGCATTCTGCGCATTCCCGCCGGAAGGTCGATAGTGCGGCCGGGCTCGCGCTGCGCGTGCGGAAAACCGATCGCGTGGTTCGACAACATCCCGATCCTCGGATGGATACTCCTGCGCGGGCGCGCGAGGTGCTGCGGGCGGAAAATTTCGCCGCGGTACCCGCTCGTCGAATTCCTGACGGCGGCGGTATTCTGTTCGATGTGGATTCTGCTTCCGCCCGCCTCCGCCGGAGTCGGAATGCTGTTTGCGTCCATTCTCATATTCTGTACATTCGTGGACATCGACACCATGTCGCTTCCGGATTTCGCGACCGTCGGCGGCGCGCTGTTGGGAGTGGCGGCCTCCGCGCTGTTTCCCGACATCCACGGAGCGCGCATAGAGGGCGCCCCGTTTTTCGCCTCGTCCGTAGCCTCCCTCGTATCGTCGGTTTGCGGGCTTGCGGTCGGCTCGGGAATCCTCTACTGGATGCGCCTCGGAGGGGAGATCGCATTCGGGAGGGAGGCCATGGGAGAGGGCGACGTGATACTCGTCGGCATGATAGGCGCGTTTTGCGGGTGGCAGGGCGCGCTGTTTGCGGTATTCGGGGGGTCGCTCATAGGCGCCGCCGCGATGGTTCCGCTTGTTGCGCTGCGCGCCGCCTTTTCAAAGGGTAAGAAATCCGGAAAAAAGCCGCGCAACTCCCCCTCCGAAGACGCTTCGGATTCCGCTCCCGACGCCATTCCCTACGGGCCGTGGCTCGCCCTCGGGGGATTGGCATACTACATGTTTTTCTCAAAGCCGGTGGACGCCTATTTCGACGGCGTCGCCGGCCTCCTCTTCAAATGACGGGCGAAACCGACGAAAACATCGAGGCGTTCATGGTGCGCATCGGCCAGCAGCGCCGCTACTCGAAGTACACGCTGCGCAACTACTCCGACTCCATACGCGAGTGGGTCGGATGGCTCAAAATCTGCGAATTTTCCGACGGCTCGTACCTCTCCGCCGGCAGGCGCGTAGCCCGCATGTACGTCGCCGAGCTCTCGTCGAAGCTGCGTCCGGCCACAGTCCGCAACAAAATTTCCGCCCTGCGCTCGTTCTACAAATTTCTGATCCAGACGCGCGCGGCGGAAAGCGACCCGTTCGAGCTCGTAAGCCTGCCGAAGATGAAAAAGGATCTCCCTATATGCCTCAACGAGGGGCAGACCGCGGCGCTTCTCCAAATTCCGTGGACGCTCGAGCGCGCCGGAAAAATCGACAGGTTCCGCGCCCTGCGCGACGCCCTCGCCCTCGAGCTCCTCTACGGCGCCGGGCTGCGAATAAGCGAGCTCTGCGCCCTGAAATGGCGCGACATAGATTCCCGCCGCAATGTGGCGACCGTTCTCGGCAAGGGCGGCAAGACCCGCTTTTGCCCATACGGGGAATCCGCGGGCAGGCTGCTTGCCGCGTGGCGGGAATCCGGAAACTCCCCCCGCGAACCGGACGCAGAAATCCTGCGCACGGCGAAGGGCGCCCCGCTCTACCCGCGCCTTGTACAGCGCGAGCTCAAAATATATTTGCAATTCGCCGGCCTGCCGCTCTCCATCACCCCGCACAAGCTGCGCCACGGATTTGCAACGCACCTCGTAAACGCCGACGCCGACCTGCGCACCGTCCAGGAAATGCTCGGGCATTCCAGCCTATCCACCACCCAGATTTACACGCATTTGAGCACGCGGAAAATGCTCGAGGCCTACAACTCCGCCCACCCCCACTCCTGAAAGGGCGCTGAACCCCCTTTTGACGCGCCCCACCGGCGTAAATGTTTTCCGCTTATCCCCCGCCGGCAAACCGCCAAATCCGCTCGCGTATGGCAATACGCCGCGCGTGGCGGCTTTCCTATAATCGCCTGGACATGTAAACCCGAAAGCAGGGGATAGTCGGGAGAGCATTGGTAATTTCCGCTTGCGGAAATGAAAAAACGATATTGCCGGAAAAACAGGATAGGCGCATTGGTTTTTACAATCGCCGCAGGGGCGGGCCTGGAAGCGGCGTTGCCTCCAAATTTGTTGACTTGGCGCGGAAGAGCAAAATTATTGAATCCAGATGGATTTCACCGCCATAGACTTTGAAACGGCGAACTGCGCGCGCGGCTCAATATGCGCGGTAGGGCTCGTGCGCGTCGAAAACGGGAAAACGGTCGCCACACTCAACACGCTGGTAGATCCCCGCGCAGATTTCGACCGGCGGTGCATGAGCGTGCACGGGATAACGTCCGACGACGTTCGCGGCGCGCCGACTTTCCCTGAGGTATGGCAAAAGATGAGGCCGTTTCTGTACGACAATGTCGTGGCGCACAACGCGGCTTTCGACATGTCGTGCCTGCATGCGGCTCTCGCGGAATACAGGCCTCCGGACGCCGGAGAGTTCGACTACATATGCACGCTTTCCATCAGCCGGCGGCTGAGGGGGCGCGGAGGCAACCGCCTCGACGAGCTCGCCCGAGCCTTAGGCATCGGCGGGTTCAGGCACCACGACGCCTATGAAGACGCCGCGGTTTGCGCGGAAATCTTTAAGATTTTTGAGACGCGCACAAACGTGAACGCCTTCAAAAAGCGGTTTTTCCCTCCGTTTTAGGCGCAGGCTGCGGCGGCGGAAGCGAAAAGTTCAAAAAAATCCGCAAAACGGATTTTTTTTCTTGCAATCGCGTTGGGCAGAGAATTTATTTCAGACTTTAAAAATTGACGCAGGGTGGAGCAGCATGGTAGCTCGTCAGGCTCATAACCTGAAGGTCAGTGGTTCAAATCCACTCCCTGCACCCATTTGAAAACCGCATCCCCTTACGGGTTTGCGGTTTCTTTGTCGGCAGCGCGCGCGGCGACGCCGATTCCCTTGGCGCGCCGCAACGCGGACAGCAAGTAAAAATGCGCCTTCTCAAAATTTCCCCTCCAACCCCTCTTCTTTCTTTTCATTAAGCCGCGCCCGAGAAGCGCAAACGCGCGCAAACGGCGCAAATTTCCAAAACTGCGTCGCTGCGCAAAACGCTTTCGAGCGTCCCGACGGCTTCCAAACCTTGGGACACCGGCTGGTTCAGGCGCCAAAACGTCTTTATGACGCCGCTATATGCGCGAAAATCTTAAAGATTTTTGAAGCGCGCGCGAACGCCGCCGCCTTCCAAAACGCGCAGTTTTTAAGCTCGGGGCGCGGAGGCGTAAACCGAACAGTTAAAAAAATTCCGCAAAAAATTTTTTCGCGAGAAATGTATTTCCAAGACGCTCAACGCGAAATTTTATATATTATAGGCGCAAAAACCGTACTCTCCGAATACCGGTTTGCAACATCGGAAAAATTTTTGAAAAATACCCTACCGGGCGGCGGCGGGTTCCGCGCTTTCCCCGCCCTGCTCGCCCTGCTGCCCGACGGGAGGCTCCAAAACGGCGGGTGCAACGCGCACGCCATCCTGCTCTTTTTTCCTGGCGAGCTTCCTGTCGAGGCTTTTTTGGAGCTTTCTCACGGTCTTTTCTGCCTCTTTTGCGGTCTCGCTTTCTATCAGGTCGCGTTTTACGACATCGTTCAGTAGCAATTTCGTCAACTCGCCCGCCTCGAGCTTTATATCCGACAGTTTTCTAATCTCGCGCCTAAGCGCCCCTATAATGGGTTCCGAAATGAGAACCTGGGCGACGGTATAGGGGTTTATCAGCTGGGATTTTTCGAAATGCTCCTGTCTGAGGTTTTTTTCGATGGCCGATTTGTGGAGGATATACAGCAATTCCCGCGCGTCTTCCGTTCTCGGATTCAGCGCCGCGACATCAAACTGCGCCACAAGATCGTATCCAATCGGCTTTTCAAACCTGATTTTATAGAGTTTCCATATGATGCCGTTTGTAAGTATTACCCAACTTACGCCCTGGTTTGCCCCGTAGTCAACCGCCTGTTTCAGATGGTTGTCCTTCAATTCCGTGCCGACGGATTTGCACTCCACAAGGTATTCTATTTTGTTGTTCACCTTTACCGCGAGGTCGCAAAAAGTATTGCGGACGGCAAATTCGCTCGTTATTTCAAGATATTTATCGTATCCAAAAACATCATTTAGCATATCGGTTATGATGGTTACGGTGTCCGATTCGTTTAAGTCGCGCGCTTTTGCAGATGCGAGTATTTTTTGATAGCGCAATATTCCATTTTGTATGGATTCAGAATCTTTTTTAGATATGTTCATTGTTTTTATAATTATACAGACAATAAATGTATTCAAGAAAAAATTAAACGCGCCGAAACGCAATCCTGCGGGCTGCTAACGCGCCCGCAAAATCCGGTTCCCCTGCTCCTTTGCGCGGGCACCTTCCAAGCCTGGCGGCAAAAACCGCGGCAAGCTCACTTTATCTTCATTTCCGGAATCAGCGCGGAAACGTCCTTCAATTCCAGAGACTTCACCATCTTCAAAGTCCCGCGCTTGTACTTTTGGAAATGCGGGCTTTCTATATGCCTTTTGTACGCGGCCTCGTCTTTGTAAATCTCGAGTATCGTGATTCTGTTGGGGGCGTCTTTATCGCAAACCGCGTAAAGCGTGAGCACCCCGGGCTCCAATTTGACGGAAGCGAGAATCTCCTCCTTTAAAAGGGCGTTGTACTCCTCCAAATCCTCCATCCGCACTTCGATTTTCGAGAGCCTCACCATCAAGCCCGCCGGCTTTTCATTTGAAAAAACCGGCGCAGCCGCAGCAGCAAAAAACAAAACCGTCGCAAAAATCCTAAATAGCAATCCGCACATACCGCAAACACCCCATAAAAGCACAACGCCTACCGCCGGCCGGCCGAGCATATCGTCGCCTTGCCAGACTTTGTTGACGTCATACGAAGCGTCGTTGGGCGACGTTCCGTTCAGGAAGAAAATCCCGCAAACGCCTTCGAAAACGCGGCCAGCGCCAAAAAAGAAAGCGCAAATTTTTTCATAGTCTAATTCCCGCGCAGACAAATAAAATCATAGCGTAGCCTGTAAGATACCCAAACCAAACGCAATACTTTTAAGCGCGGAAGCACAAAGCGCAAGGCGGGCAAAAGCACGCTTTCACGGGAAAGCGCGGCAACGCCGCTTTAATTTAAATGGCCCCCCCCCTTGCGGGCGCGTCCCGCGCCCGCAAGGGGAAGAAGTTGACACGCCTTAGATTGGCTCCGCCAATACCGGCGTCACCCTCCCGCTTTCCCCAAAAAACGAACCCCCGAAAGAGATGTTCGAATACGCTTCCGGAATTGGTTCCGAAAAAAATCCAAACTTTCCGATTTTGCGCAATAATTTTGGCGCGCGGCAACGCGCAAGAGAAAGCCGCGGCCGAAACGCGCTTAAAGCGCGCAAGCGGCGCGGCTTATTCCACAGCAATTTTTTGCTTTGGCGCGCGGCAAAACGGAGTTCAGGCGAGTATAAAAAAGCAGCCAAAGGCTCGCGGCGTTATCGCGAGCGGCTCTGGCGGCTTTCCCAACAGGGCGTAAGCCAATTTTTCACGCGCCCGGCGCGAAATGCATTCGCCAAATTTTAGAGGCTGAATATCTGCTTTACCGCCGCTTGTTCGTCGAGAAGCTCCTTGTTGCTGGCGTCGATCTTCCCGCGCGAGAACTCGTTGATTTCGAGCCCCTGGACGACTTCCCAGTTCTTGCCGTCGGAGCGAACCGGGAGGGAGGTTATGATTCCCTTCGGAGTGCCGTAGCTGCCGTCGGAGCATACGCCGACGCTGAACCACTGCCCTTCCGGCGTCGGGGTGACGAGCGTGCGGACGGTGTCTATGGCGGCATTCGCCGCGCTCGCCGCGCTCGAGAGGCCGCGCGCCTCGATAATGGCGGCTCCGCGCTTTTGGACGATCGGAATGAAGTCGTTTTTAAGCCACTCCTCGTCGGATATGACTTCCGCCGCGGGCTTTCCGCCGATTTTTGCGTTGTAGAAGTCGGGGTACTGGGTGGAGGAGTGGTTGCCCCAGATGGTCATGTTCGTCACTTCGTTGACGTGCACTCCCGCCTTCTGCGCAAGCTGCGCCCTGCCGCGGTTTTCGTCGAGGCGGGTCATTGCGAACCAGCGGTTCGCGGGAATGCCCGCAGCGTGGGTCATGGCGATCCAGCAGTTCGTGTTGCAGGGGTTGCCGACAACGAGCACGCGGATGTCGTCGGCGGCGTTCTTTTCAATCGCCTGGCCCTGGCCTATGAAAATCTTTCCGTTGATGCCGAGCAGGTCGGAGCGCTCCATTCCCTTCTTGCGGGGGACGCTGCCGACGAGAAGCGCCCAGTTGGCGCCCTTGAAGCCCTCGTCGAGATCGCAGGTCGTCACGATGCCGTCAAGCAGCGGGAACGCGCAGTCGTCAAGCTCCATCTTGACGCCTTCGAGCGCCTTCATCCCGGGCTCGATTTCGATGAGGCTCAATTCCACGGGCTGGTCGGGGCCGAATACGGCGCCGCTTGCGATTCTGAACAGGAGGGAGTAGCCGATTTGTCCGGCGGCTCCGGTTATTGCGACTCTTATGGGTTTTTTCATTTTATGTCTCCTTATGGTTAAAGCGTTATTTCCAATTGAACGGGAATTCGAACGACAGCAGGAGGGTCTGCTCAGACTTCTGGGCGGTGTCGGCGTTGACGGCGTCGTAGCTGTAAGTGTACCTGAGGGCGATGTCCATTACTTCCGTTGCGTGCATGAGCAGCGCGAGCCCGAAGTTGACAGAATACTCCGAAGGCTTCTGGAGGTTGAAGCCGGCGTACAACTTCTGCTCAAACGCCATGAACTTGCTGATGTCCCAGTGCAGCGATTCCGACACGACCGCCATGGCGACCCACTTGGTGTCGTAGTCGTCGGCGTTGATGTACCGGACTGCGGGGCCTGGGGCGATGTCGATGTAAAGATTGTAGCGCTTGAAGTCGAAGCGGTAGCCGAACGTCAGAGCCTCGTCCACCTGGTCGCGTATTCCCTTTACGGTGTCGCGGCGGTACGACAGGAGATTTTCGTAGTACCAGTTGCTCGTCTTGTTAACGTCCCTGCGGAATTTGGTTTCCGCGCCGTATTTGTCGAGCGTGCGGTTGGTGACGTCGTCGATGGTTTCGGAGGTGTAGTCGTAGAAGGCGGTGAACTCGAACTTGTTCAGATCCCACTCCTTTTTGGCGTCGAGAGCGAGGTTGACGGAAAAGTTGGTGGAGGTCGTCTCTTTCAGCGCCGCGCCGCCGCGTATTCTGAACTGCCAGTCCTCGGGAAAGTTCTGCTTTACGAAATTGCGGTATTCCACGAGCCATTCGGGCTCCTTGGGCTTGGGTTCCGGCGCGGTTTCGTCCGCCGCGGGCGCGGGCTGGGCGGGCGCGGAAGCCTGGGCGGCGGGCGCGCCGGCGGGGGCGTCCGGCGAAATCTGGGCTATGGCAGTCCGCGGTATTGTCACTTGCCCGAACACAGTGTTTACCACCACGCTTTCGGGAGTCGAAGAAACTATTGCACCCGTGACTTTATCGCCGTTTGCGAAGTTTATGATCTCTGCGTCGGCCGCCGCGCAGGCTGCCGCGATTGCCGCCGCAAACGCAAACTTGCCGATAAGTCCGTGGGGGTTTGTCATAAATATGGAAACTCTAAATTAAAAGCGCGTCGATAGTGCCATTGCGCGCGCCCCCTTACAAGTTTTTTTTGGGAAAAATCGCCCCGCGACAGCCCGCATTCGGGCGGAAAAAAAGTGTTGAAGAAGCGCGGCGCGGGTGCAATCATAAGCGGCTTCACATTTATTTATCCACGGGAGAACGACATGGCAGTACCGATAACACAGGCATTAACAGTCGCGAAATACGCGATATCCAACACGCTCAAGGGCAAGAAGCGCTATCCGCTGGTGATGATGCTCGAGCCTCTCTTTCAGTGCAATCTGGCGTGTTCGGGCTGCGGCAAGATTCAATATCCGCGGGAAATCCTCAGCCGCAGAATGCCCAAGGAAAAGGCGTGGGCGGCTCTCGAGGAATGCGGGGCGCCCGTGGTGAGCATCGCGGGCGGCGAGCCGCTTCTGCACCCCGAAATGCCGCAGATGATAGAGGGGTTTATCGAGCGCGGGAAATTCGTATACATGTGCACGAACGCCCAGGTGCTGCTCGGGAAAATAGACCTCTACAAGCCGAGCAAATACCTGTCGCTAAGCATACACCTCGACGGCACGCGCGAAATGCACGACAAGTCCGTAAACAAGGAGGGCGCCTACGACATCGCCGTCAAGGGGATAAAGGAAGCCGTAAAACGCGGCTTCAGGGTCACTACCAACACGACGATTTTCAACGACGCCGACCCCGACGAAGTGCGCAGATTCTTCGACGAAGCCATGTCGCTGGGCGTAGAAGGCATGATGATATCCCCCGGATTCCCCTACAACAAGGCGCCCAGCCAAAACATATTCCTCGAGCGCAACAAGACGGTTGAGCTGTTCAAAAAGATACTTTCCAACCCGAAAAAAGAATGGGTGTTCAACCACTCCCCGGGCTTCCTCGCATTTTTGAAGGGCGAACAGGAATACGAATGCACGCCGTGGGGCAACCCCACATACTCCATTTTCGGCTGGCAAAAGCCGTGCTACCTTATCAACGACGGCTACTGCGAAACTTTCGCCGAACTGATGGACTGCATAGACTCCTACGGGCTTGGGCACAACGGCACGCGCCCCGAGTGCAAGGACTGCATGCTCCACAGCGGCTATGAGGCCAGCGCCGTCCGCGACATCTTCGGGACGTTCGGCGGGCTTGCGCGCGCGGCAAAGCACATGCGCAATTTCAGAAAGCGCTCGTAAATGGCGCCGGAGGGCGGAGAGGCGTTTGACGGGCGGGACCTGCCGCCGCTTTGCGAAAAGATTTTCTGCGGCGGCGGATACGCCTCCATACTCCCGAACTTTGAGCACAGACCCGAGCAGGAGCGGATGGCGTACTGCTGCGCGCAGGCGTTTTCGGGCAATTCCCCGCTTCTCTTCGAGGCCGGAACGGGCGTGGGCAAGAGCATGGCGTACCTCGTCCCGGGGATAATCGCCGCCAAGAGATTCAAGAGGCAGCTCGTCGTCGCCACCCACACGATAGCGCTCCAACAGCAGATCATGGAAAAGGATTTGCCGCGGATTTCCATGATGTTCTCCAACTGCGAGGCGCTCTCCGACTGCGCGGATTTCAGGGCGGCCCTCCTGCTCGGGCGCGCGAACTACCTGTGCCCGCACAGGCTGAAGCGCGCGCTCGCCGAAAAGAGGGAGCTGTTCGACACCGCCGAGAGCGCGGAGCTCGAGCGCATCGCCGCGTGGGCGGAGACAACCCGCACGGGGCTTGCGGAAGAGCTAAACCCGCCTCCCGACCCCGAAGTGTGGAGCTGGGTCAATGCGGACTCGTCGTCGTGCGCGCCTAAAAACTGCCCGGACGGCTCGTGCTTCTACCAGAACGCTCGGCGCGACATATCTTCGGCGGACGTCGTGGTGCTCAACCACAACCTGCTGTTCTCGCTTCTGTCCGCCGGAATGGGCGCGGGCGAGGACGAAAACGGCGTGCTTTTCGCAAACGACATGCTCGTAATCGACGAGGCGCACCTCATACCGGACGTGGCTTCCGACGCCTTCGGCCTGTCAATTTCGGGGCCCGGCATAAGGCGCGAGCTGTCCAGAATTTACGACCCCCGCAAAAAGCGCGGCCTGATAGCGCGCTCGGGGCTGGCGGAATTCAGGGACAAGCAGATAGTCTGCGACGCGATCGGCGAGTGCGAAGAGCTGTTCGCGAAAATCAAAAAGGACTTTCTGCTCTCCCGCGACACAGTTCGCCTCAGCTCGCCCGACTGGGCCGACGTCTCCGGCGCGGCGGGGGCTCTCGACTCTACGATGCGGCTTCTGGACACCCTCGCCCAGAACGCCCCCAACGAGCGGCTTGCGTCGGAAATCAAGGACTACCGCCGGAAAGTCTCCGGCATAAAGAACGCGATAGAGGACTGCGCGTACCTCTCCGACCCGGAATCGGTGTACTGGCTGGAGGCGGCGGGCGCCGGCGGCAGGTCGGCGTCGCTCAATTCTGCGCCCATAGACGTATCCGGAATACTGCGCAGGGTTTTGTTTTCCGGCGGCTCTCCCGTGATACTCACTTCCGCAACGCTCGCGATCTCCGGAAGCATGGAGGACTTCGCCGGAAGAATCGGGGCGGAGGCGGCGGAATCTTTCGTGTGCGACTCGCCTTTCGACTACGGCAAAAACATGCGCGCATTCCTGTTTTCCGACGCCGCCGCCCCCGACAGCCAAACCGGAAAGATGGACTGCGAAAAAACCGCCGCCTACATAGGCAGGCTCGCGAACGTCGTGAGGGGCGGGACGCTCGCGCTCTTCACCAGCCGCGCCGACCTCAAAAAAACCGCGGAAATCCTCGAAGCCTCCGGCGCGCTCAAAGGCCGCAGACTTTACGTGCAGGGCAGAATGCCGCGCGCGGAAACCGTCAGAAGGTTCGCGGAGGACGCCAACGCGGTGCTGATGGGCACGGACACCTTTTGGACGGGCATAGACGTCCCTGGCGACGCGCTCTCGCAGGTGATAATAGTAAGGCTGCCGTTCGAAAACTTCAAGCACCCGCTCACGGAAGCGAGAATGGAGCGCGCCGAGGCGCTCGGCGAAAACCCGTTCATCAAGATTTCCCTTCCGGCGGCGATAATAAAATTCAGGCAGGGCGTCGGGCGGCTGATACGCAGCGCGCGCGACCGCGGAATAGTCTGCGTGCTCGACCCGCGGATGCTGACGAAATCCTACGGCAAAAACTTCGCCGCCGCCATACCGACGCCGAGGGTCGAAAGGGCGCGCGCGGACGAAATCGAAACTTTTGTAAAGGAAGAGGCCGACTATTTGTTTTCGCCCGATTCCGGAAACTTGTAGACGCGCACGTAGTCGATTTCATACCTCATGGGCATCGCGTCGTCGTCCACCGGGCCTTTGCCCTTTTGGGGATTGCCCACGGCGAGGTTCAGCAGCAGGTACTGCGGCTTCAAGAACGGATTTATTCCCTTGTACTTTCCGGCGTTGACGGACTTTTCGAGCGGCATTTCGTTGAGGAGCTCTCCGTCGAGAAATATTCGGTACGACTTCTCGTCCCAATCCATTCGCCAGACGTGGAAATTCGCGAGCCAGTCGGGGTCTTTGGCGAGAAAATGCGACAGCGGGATTTTTTTGCCGTTCCAAACCGATGACCCTGGCTTTGCCCCCTCCCACGCGAAATTTGCGAGAATGTTGGGGACGCCGCCGATTCGGTAAAACTCCATCACGTCGATTTCGCCGCAGGCGGGCCATGGCAGGCGGTCCGATTTGCCGCGGATACTCTCCCCCAACAGCCATATCGCGGGCCACGCCCCCTTGCCGAAAGGTATGCGCGCGCGCACTTCAAGCCTTCCGCGCCTGAAATCGAAACTTCCCCTGCTTATGACGCACGCGGAGGCGTATTCGGCAAATTCGCGCGCGTTGCCCCAATGGTTCTTCGGCTCCCTCCCGAAATTCGGATTTTTAACTTTCTCCCTGCGCGCCTCTATGACGAGCAGCCCGTTTCTGCAATGGGCGTTTTCGGGGCGGTACCACTGCAACTCCATATTGCGCACAAAACCGTGTTCGTAATCCCACTTTTCGGGATTCGGCGAGCCATCTTCCGAAAATTCGTCGGAAAATACGAGCTCCCCGCAGCTTCCTTCGGCGAAAAGCGGGGCGGAGGCGCAACAAAACAAAAGGGCGAGACCGGCATATTTTAATTTCATAGAAATTCGGATAATAACGCGAAGGCGCGCTATCAACAAAAAAACGGCGCGCATAACTCTGTGTGAATTTCCGGCGGGCGAATTAAATTCGCGCCATACCGAAGAAAAACGCCGGCGCAAAAAAAGCGCGCGGACTTTCCGCGCGCCGTCAAAAAAAGCCTTTCCGCCGCTACCCGTTTTCCGGAAGCGGGGGCGCGATAATTTCGCCTCCGTCCTCCTCCGGCTTTGCGGCGGCGGCTTCGGCTTCTGCGGAGGGAGCGGCCGCCTCCGTCCTGCGCCTGAACTCCTCCGGATCGGTCGGCGTAAATTCGCCGCGGACGATTTTATAGACGTCCTCGCCCTCGATGGTTTCGCGCAAAAGCAATTCGCTTGCGATGAGGTCGAGCTTGCCGCGGTTTTCGCGCACTATTTTGCGCGCCCTCTCGAGCTGGCCGTCGACTATCGCTTTTATCTCGCCGTCCACCAGCTGCGCGGTCTTTTCGCTGAAATGCTCGTCGCGCGCGATCTCCTTGCCCAAAAATATGTGGTCCTGGTTTTCTCCGAGGGCTATCGGGCCGATCTCGCCCATGCCCCAGTCGCAAACCATCTTGCGCGCGATTTTCGTCGCCTGCTTGATGTCGCCCGCCGCGCCGTTTGTGATGTCGGTAAACACCGCCTCCTCGGCGACCCTTCCGCCGAGGCTCGTGCAGATGTGGTTTAGCAGGGATTTTTTCGACTCCGTGCGGATGTCGCGCGAGGGCACGAACATCGTGGACCCCAGGCTCTGCCCGCGCGGGATTATCGTCACCTTGTGCACGGGAAGGCGCCCGTCGTCGATGACAGCCTGTATGAGCGCGTGCCCCGCCTCGTGGTAGGCGGTGAGCTTCTTTTCGCCGTCGTCCATGAGCTTGCGCCGCTCGCGCCCGAAAAACACCTTGTCGCGCGCCTCGTCGATGTCCGCCATGGTGACGGTCTTGTCGTTGCGCCGCGCCGCGATGATGGCGCCCTCGTTGAGCAGGTTCGCCAAGTCCGCGCCGGAGCACCCGGGCGTGATTTTCGCGATGGTCGCCAGATCAACGGAGGGGTCCAGCTTGATTTTCGCCGCGTGTATTTTGAGGATTTCCTCGCGCCCTTTGACGTCCGGAAGGTCGATTACAACCTGCCTGTCGAACCTGCCGGGGCGCAGGAGCGCGCTGTCGAGCACGTCGGGGCGGTTGGTCGCCGCGATGATGATCACGCCGCTGTGGGCGTCGAAGCCGTCCATCTCGACGAGAAGGGAGTTCAGTGTCTGCTCGCGCTCGTCGTGTCCGCCGCCCATGCCGGCGCCGCGCTGCCGCCCCACTGCGTCGATTTCGTCGATGAACACAAGGCACGGCGCCGTTTTGCGCGCCTGCTCGAACATGTCGCGCACGCGGGCGGCGCCGACGCCCACGAACATCTCCACGAAGTCGGAGCCGCTGATAGAATAGAACGGCACGTCGGCCTCCCCCGCGACGGCGCGCGCCAAAAGGGTCTTGCCGGTCCCGGGCGGGCCTACCATGAGAATGCCCTTGGGGATTCTCGCCCCGATGTCGCTGAAACGCTTTGGGTTTTTGAGAAACTCCACGACCTCCGAAACCTCCTCCTTGGACTCGTCGCAGCCGGCGACATCCTTGAACGTCACCTTGTCCTTGTCCGGCGAAAGAAGGCGCGCGCGGCTCTTGCCGAAGCTCATCGCGCCGCGGCCCGTGGCGCGCATCTGGCGCGTAAAGAGGAAATACAGCACGCCCACTATTATCAGAAACGGCAGCACGCTCGACACGAGGTTCCCCCAAAATGTGCTCGACGGGATCTCCTTTACCTCCCACGGGGCGGTCGGATAGGTCAGACGCTTGTACATGTCCTCGGTAATCCTGCCGGCAAAGACGAAATTCAGCGAGCGCGGCGCGTCTTTGGGGGCGTCCTCAAGCCCGTAGACGGGGTTTTTCATCTTGCCCTCCGCTACGTACCAGTCCTTGCCCGCCGACGGGTCGTTGCGCAGGGAGATCTCCAGGAGGGCGTCGTTCTGCACCGCCGTCATCAGCTGCTTGGTGTCGAGCGTCTGGACGTTGCCGGCTCCGCCGCGCGGCAGGGAAACGAGCATAATTATTGCGCAAACAATCGCTATCCAAACAAAATACGGTTTGTTCGGAATCTTGCCGAAAGCGTTTTTTTCCTTCTTGTCCATTTAAGCGTTAAAAGGCGGATTAGAATTTAAAATTTTTCGCACGTCAATTCAATTACCGAGCGCGACCCCGCCGCCTTGAAGAGCTCCGACGGCGGCAGCCCGGGGCTCCACAGTATGTCGCCCCGCAGATTACAGACAACGAAAGCCGACTTTCGTTTCCGCGCCGGAATTTTTTTTGCGTTGAAAATCTCCTTCAGCTTTTTCGGGGAGCGCGACCCGAGCGGCGGATACCTGTCGCCGTCGCGCCGCGAGCGCGCAACGAGCGCGCCGCCCGCAAGCCCTCCCGTCGCCGAAAGGTCTATGTACGCGCGCGCGGAGTCGTCGTTTTCACCGTTTATTATCGACTCAAAGCGCGCCTTCGTAAGCGAAACTTTTTCGACCCTCAAAACCCGCCCGCCCGGGAGGGCGTTCCTGCCGGATTTCAGGACAATCTCCCAGCCCGGGAGAGGCTCCGGCTTTTCGAGACCCACAACGGAGCCGTCGAAAAACATTTCGAGACCCTCCCCGACGCAGACGCGGGCGGCTCCCCCCGAGACCGCCGCGGCGACGAACGAGTCCGCGCACCCCGACCGCGTCTTCCCCGCGAGGGAGTTGAGCGAAAGCAGCTTCGCCGCCGCCCTGCGCAAAAACGCGGGGTCGGAGGCGAATTCGCGCGGGATAAAAAGCTCCCGCGGCGGATTCCCCGAGCCGGAGAGCTCGAGCCGCGGGTTCGCCGCGGCGATTTCGCGCCCGAAAACCCTTTCGGCAAAGTCCGAATCCTCCTGGAACAGCGCGCGGGATCTCAGGGCGCTTTTGGCAAACTCCCCCGGGCAGAGCGCGTCTATCGCGGGAACTATTTCGGCGCGCAGCCTGTTGCGCAGGAAATCCGGCGACGAATTCGTCTCGTCCTCGCGCCATTCGGCTTTCGCGGCGGAGAGGATTTTTTTGATTTCGGCTTTCGACATCCTCAGAAGCGGCCGCGCAAACAGCGCGCCGCGAAAGTGCGAGAGCGGGCGCGGCGCGGACATCCCCTCGCCGCCCGAGCCCCGCATGAGGCGCATCACGAGCGTCTCGGCGACATCTCCGGAATTGTGCCCCTGCACTATCGCCGAAAGCCCGAGCTCGGCGGATTTCGAGGCGAAAAACGCGAGCCTCATCTTGCGCAGGGCGTCCTCCGAAATCCTCTCCGGCGCGCTCTCCGCGGCGCCCAAAACAAACTCCGCGCCGAGCGAGCGCGCGAGGCTCCCGACAAACGCGGCGTCTGAATCGGCGGCGGCGCGCTCCCTGTGGTTGAAATGCAGGACAAACAGGTTTTTCTCCCTCCCGCGGAGCGCCGACGCCGCCCACATGAGAGCGCACACCGAGTCCGCGCCGCCCGAACACGCCGCGCCGATCCTCCCGCCGCGCGCGGCGGCCTCCTCCACGGCGCGCGCGGCGGAAGGCTCGAGAAGCGCGCGCGGTATTTTGAACTTCGATTTTCCGGACATTTTTATTCGGCGAATTTGCAAAGCATTATTAGCGCCCCCATCGCGGCGGGCGCAAGAAAGAAACCTGCGGCGCGCCGTCCGAGGCGCCCCGAAAGGTCGGCAAAAAAGAGAAACGCGAGCGCGGCGGCCCCCGCGGCGAGGCCGCTTTTTATCGAGAAGTCCACCGACATGTCCGCAGCGGAGTCGAGCATTAGCGACGACTCGTTCATAACCCCCACGACCGCGCAGGATACCGCGTTGAGCCACTGCGCCGCAAAATCCGGCAGGAAAAACCCGGCAAACCCGAGGCTGACGGCGATTCCCGAGCCGAACACAAATAGCGGCGAATAGGCGGCGGCAGCCAGTGACGCGTACCCGAAATAGTGCGCCGAAAGCGGAAAAGCCGCCAGCGAACACCCGAAAGAAATGCAGATTCCGCCCGCGGCGAAGTCGAAGAATTTACGCCTGAAACCCGAATACGCGCGCCTGAAAAACCCCCCGTACAGGGCGCGCGGGGCGGCGATTTCGGAAACCCTTTCAAAGAGCGGAAGGGAGTATACGAATATCGAGGCCGCCACGCAGTACGAGAGCGCAAATCCGGCGTCGCCCATGTCGCGCGGGAAAATCGCGAGGGCGGCTATCGCGGCGAGCGTTATGGTGTCTATCGGCTTTGCGCCCCTGCCCAGAAGCGACGCCAGCCACACCGCCGCCACCATTCCGAACGCGCGCATGGCCGACGGCCTTCCGCCGCAAGCGGCCACATATAAAAACAGCGCGGGAAGCGCGACAAGCGGCTGGATTTTCCGCCCCGCGCCCAGCGCGGAGAGCGCGAAGTACAAAATCCCCGCCGCGAACCCGACGTGCAGGCCGCTGATTGCGAATACGTGCATTACGCCCGTCCGCGCGAAGGCGTCCTTCTGTTCGGGCGTGAGCAGGCTCTTGTCGCCGAGTATCATCGCCCGATAGGTCTTTGCCGCCTCCGATTCCGCAGACATGAAGGGCGGAAGCGCGCTCAGCGACGAATCCATGTACTCGGCGATTTTCGCGTAAAGCCCGAAGCGCGGGGAGGCCGGAACCTCGACTTTCACGCCGGAGCTCGGGGCGAATATTTTGTAATGCACGAATTTGCCCTCCAAATACCCGTCGAAATCGCGCGACTTTTGGTCCGAATACCCGCGGGAGCGGTAGCGCACCCCGCCCGTCGGATACACCGCGCCGTTGAAAACCGCCACCGCCGACGGGCGCAGTTCCGGCGGATTGCGCAGCCCCCCTTTGCCGTCGGAAACCACAAACCAAAGCGGCTGCCCCGCAAGAAGCGGCAGATCCTTTGACGAGACAACCTCCGCCGTCCCGTAGAGGGAGCCGTTCTTTCCGCGCGAAACGTCCGCAATGCGCGCTGAAACCGACGCCTCTCGGGGGGCGAAGCCAGGGTACGGATTTTCGGGAACGCCCATGTAAAAGCGCGCGAGCGCCGCGCACCACACGGCGGCGAACACAACCGCGCCCCTCGCAATCCCGGCGCGCCTTGAAGCGCGGGGCGGCTCCGCCTCCGAAAACGCCAAAACCTCCGCGCTCGCAAGGAGCGCCAGCAGGAAAACGCCGGCCGAGAGCGCGGCGGCGGAAAACCTCCTCAATTCGGGAATTGCCGACGCCGCGGCATAGGCGCACAAAATCGCAGCGAGAATCCACGCCGAAGGCGGCGCGCACGCCTCCCCTCGGCGCGCGGGGCATCGGGAACCGCCGGGCGGGGGAAGGCTCGTCATAGGCGCGTAAGCTCAAGTTCGGAGAGCGGGTCCGCAGTCCGGTCGAACTCCATCGAGCCTATCGCGCCCTCCGTTTTTCTGTCCTTAAAGTAATCGCGCATTTTGGACGGGTTGAACTTGGCTGCCTCCACCGCCTTCGCAAGCTCCACGACAGAGTCGTACCCGTAAGCAGCCACCCACGTCGGAGCCCTGCCGTATTTCGCCCTGTAAGCCGCGGCGAACTCGCGCGAGGCGGGAGTGGCGATTTTGCCGAGCTCAAACAGCGTCGCCGTCCTGAAAAATTTCACGCCCTCGGGAACCTTGAACGGCTCGAAGCCGAACACCGCGCCGGAGGCGACCGTCCCCCTGAACCCGTCTTTGGCGACGCTCTCGACGAAGCTTTTCAACTCCCCGCCCCTGCCCACGTAAAACACGTAGTCGGGAAAGAGCCTTTTTATCTGCCCGCTGAAAATGGAGAAGTCGCGCGTGTTCTGCGTGAACACGTCGGTGTAGAGCTTGGTGCGCTCGAGCCTCACGCAAAAGGCGAGGTAGTCTCCGCACGCCTTGCCGAACATCGAATCCACGCTCATGAGGACTATGCGCACATCGCGCCTGTCAGGCCGCTCGACGACTTTCGAGAGCGCGTCGCCGTCCTGCGCGCCGTTCAGAAATATCCGGACGGAATTCGGCGCGTCAACAGTCGCCGGCGGATACTGGCAAAGAAAGTTCACAAAGGCGTCGTCGCACTTGGCTATCCGCTGGTGCCACGGCACCACAACCTCGTCGAACCCGACGGAAATCACCCTCACCCCGTCGCGGCGCAGGGCGTCGAAATTTTCCTCGAACGACAGCTTGTCGGATCCGTTGGCGTCGCGCGGGACGATTTCTACTTTCAATCCGGCAATCCCGCCCGAGGCGTTGACTTTCTCGGCGCCGAGCTCCATGCCGTTGAGAGCCTCGCGCGCGGCGGCGGCGTTTTCGCCCGTAAGCGGCAGTATCGCGCCCATCGGATAGACGTTTTCTCCGAACTTCGGGGCGGACGAACACCCCGCGAGAGCCGCCGCCGCAAGCGCGCAGGCCGCCGCAAAAAATTTTGCGCATTTCGCATTCATGCCCAAAATGCTAACGGCGCGAAAGCCGCGCGCAACAATTATTTCCGCCCGCCGGCGGCGCGGTTTTGCAAGGAAATGGAAAGGCCTATCGAGGCGCATACGTGAAAGATCAGAAACGCGCCTCCGGCCGCCGCGAAAACCCCGCCCAACCCCGAAAAAATCTCGAGCTTGCCGGAATTTTCATGCGCCGCGAGCGTCGAGTAAACCGCCGTCGCCCAGAAAAAAGTCATCGCGAGCGCAAAGGACAGCCCGCACGAAAGCGGCGTGAAAATCCCCCGCCCGCCTGAGTAAAGGCGCGACGCCGCATATCCGCCGACAGCGCCGAGCGCGCCTATCGAAAGCAGAATCGCCGAAAGCTCCGCAAAATTGTCGCCCATTTTCATATACCCGTCGACTACGCCCTCCGCGTTCCAATGGGTTGCGACAGTCTCGTCCCAAACCGGCCCGCACAGTCCGCGGAGCCAAAAGAAGAGCGCGGCGGTGGCAAAAATGTAAAAAATAAAAAGGGCGCGCTCAAAGCCCGAAATTTTTTTTGGGGCGCAAAATCCGGATTTTCCAGCGGCGCGCCCCTTCGGCCCAGGGGAATCGGGAAATTTTTTAAAGTAGAGCTTTTTTGCGAGGACGTAGGCGTAGAGCGCAACCAGCCCGTATGCCGCGGCCTCCGCAACCGCGAAATATATGAACTCTTCCGCCCCCGCTAAATCCGCGGCGGCCCCCGCCAGCGCAAAAACCGCGACAACGCACGAAGCCGCAATCCCGAAGCGGACGTTTACGGCTTTCCAAATTTCATCGTCGGCGAGCGTATAGAAAAACCTCACCCCCGCTACGCCGTTGCGCGGGACGAATATGCAAAGAAGCGAAGCCGCAAACATCACTGCCTGGAAAATTATGAAATCCCGAAATCCCATAACCTTGCATATAACATGCTCCGGCGCAACTTTTCAAGAACAAAATCGCCCGCCGCAACCGCCGCGGCAGTGGCGCGGACATTCCGCGCCTCGGCGCGCATTTTCCGCCCCCGCGGCTACCTTCCGAATCCGGACATCAAAGACGACATCATGCGCCTGCCCTTGCCGCCCTTCATCATCTTCATCATTTTGCGCATCTGCTCGAATTGCTTCAAAAGCGTGTTCACGTCGCGCACCTGCGTGCCCGATCCCCCCGCGATTCTCATGCGCCGGCGCGCGTTGATTATCGAAGGGTTGCGCCTCTCCGCGGGCGTCATCGAGAGGATTATCGCCTCCATGCGGCGCACGCGCGCCTCCTCTTTTTCTCCTATTTCTATGCCGGCGCCGCCCATGCCAGGCAGCATTTTCATTATGCCGCCCAGCGGCCCGAGCTTCTTTATCTGGCGCATCTGCGAGAGAAAATCCTCCAGATTGAAATCCGCCTTGCGGAGCTTCTCGGCCATCTTGGCGGCCTCCTCCATGTCGATGTTCTCCTGCGCCTTCTCGACGAGGCTCACGATGTCGCCCATGCCGAGTATGCGCTGCGCCATGCGGTCGGCGTGGAACGCCTCGATGTCGGAAATCTTCTCGCCCGTGCCCGCAAATTTTATAGGCGCCCCCGAAACCGCCTTTATTGAGAGCGCGGCGCCCCCGCGCGCGTCGCCGTCGAGCTTCGTCATCACGACCCCCGTCACGCCGACCGCCTCGTTGAACGCCTTAGCCACGCTGACAGCCTCCTGCCCCAGCGCCGCGTCCGCAACGAGCAGCACTTCTTTGGGCGAAACCGCCCCGCGCAGCCTCTTTATCTCCTCTATGAGGCCGGCGTCTATTTGCAGGCGTCCGGCGGTGTCGAAAATCACGGCGTTTGCCCCGTTTTGCAGCGCGAGCTTCCCGAGCCGCTCCCCTATCTCCGGAACATCCTTGGAATTTCTGTCCGAATAGACCGGCACCCCTATCTGCCTGCCCAAAATCTCCAGCTGGTCTATTGCCGCGGGCCTGTAAACGTCGCACGCCACGAGCGCCGGATTCATCCCCTGCCTGCGCAGCAGCGCCGCAAGCTTCGCGGAAGTCGTCGTCTTGCCCGACCCGTGCAGGCCGACCATCATAATCCCAAGCGGCCTTATCGGCGAAAGCTCCGTCTCTCCCGCCCCGAGGAGCTTCACAAGCTCGTCGCTGATTATCTTGACGACCTGCTGCCCGGGCGTCACGGACTTCACGACCTCAAGGCCGACGCATTCCGCACGAACCCTCTCCGTGAAATCGCGCGCCACCTTGAAGTGCACGTCCGCCGACAAAAGCGCCTTGCGAACCTCGCCCAGCGCCTCAGCCATGTTCTCGTCCGTAAGCTTCCCCAGCCCCCGCAAATTGCGCAGAGCCTTCGACAGATTCTCCGTTATTCCCTCAAACATTCTATTGAAGGGGGGCTGAGCCCCCTTTGCGCCAATTGCCCGCGCAATGAGGCTATCCCCCGTTGTTGGTTGTTTATCTCTCCATAAAGCTTCCCATCGCCCGCGCAATGTGGAGAATATCCCTCCGAATAAAAAACCGGCGCCACCAATTTCCGCAAGGGCGGAACCCCATTAATCGGCGGGCGCGCCCCTATGCCCCGAGCGTGTCGGAGCCGTACCAGTGCGCCAGAGCCTCGGGGACGGCTATCGACCCGTCGCCGCGGACATTGTTTTCGAGCAAAGCCGCCAGCACGCGCGGAATCGCTAGCCCCGAACCGTTCAGCGTGTGCACAAACGCGGGCTTTCCGCCGGCCGATTTGAAGCGTATGTTGGCGCGGCGCGCCTGGAAGTCCGTGAAGCAGGAGCAGCTCGATACTTCGAGCCACCTTTTCTGCCCCGCCGCCCACACTTCGAGGTCGAACTGCTTGGCGTGAGGAAAGCCGATGTCGCCCGTGCATATCGAGAGCACGCGGTAGGGCAGATTCAGCTTTTGCAGAATCCCCTCGGCGTCGTTGCGGAGCTTTTCGAGCTCCTCGAAACTGCGGTCGGGATGCGCCCATTTGACGAGCTCCACTTTGTCGAACTGGTGCAGGCGGTTGAGCCCGCGCACGTCCTTGCCCCAGCTTCCCGCCTCGCGGCGGAAACACGGGGTGTACGCGCACGCGCAAACCGGCAGCTGCGACTCCTCGAAAACTTCGTCGCGGTAAAAATTCGTCACGGGCACTTCCGCCGTGGGAATCATATAGTAGTCGTCCGCCGCGTCATGGTACATCTGCCCCTCCTTGTCGGGGAGCTGCCCCGTCGCGGTGGCGCTCGCGGCGTTCACCATTATCGGGCACATGAGCTCGCGGTACCCGTTTTTGCGCGCCTCGTCGAGAAAGAACGAAAGCAGCGCCCGCACGAGCCGCGCCATGTCGCCGACGTAGAACGGGAACCCCGCCCCCGTCACCTTTACGCCCCTGCGGAAGTCGAGCAGCTTTTCAAACTGCGGCAAATCCCAGTGCGGCACGGCGTTTTTGATTTTGGAAATGTCGCCCCACTCCTTGACGACGACATTGTCCTCGGCGCTCTTTCCGACGGGAACGCTGTCGTCGGGCAGATTGGGAATGGCGAGCAGCATGCGCTTCCACTCCTTTTCGATTTCGCCCGCGGCGGCCTCGAGCTCCTTGACGCGCCTCGACACATCCTTCATCTCCGCGAGCTTTGCCTTGAACTCCTCGGAGCCTTTCGGGAGTTCGGAAATCGCCCTGCTCGCGGCGTTTTGGGCGGCGCGCGCGTCCTCAAATTCCGCGACGGCCGCGCGCCTTTTGGCGTCGAACGCGAGTATTGCGTCGATGTCGCAGTCAAAGTGCTTGAGCGCGACTTTGGCCTTCACAAGTTCCGGATTTTCCCTGAGGAATTTTACGTCTATCATAATTTGGGAGATAATTGACTTTCAGAGGCGGCATTTCAACAAAATAGTTGGCGCGCCGCCGCCGCGGAAAGGCTGATTAAGTGCTTGCCACAAAATCAGCGCGCGCGTATGCTCTGGAATAGATCCGGCAACAACGCTTTAAAAATATGCATATGGCAAGACACATTTTTGCGGCCATCGCGATATTGGCCGCCCGCGTGCTGGCCGCGGGGGAACCCGCCGCGGCCTCCGGCGGGGAATACCCTTCCCCTCCGCAGCGAGAACAATGGAAATTTATGGAAGACCTCGCAAGGCGCGAGCCCGTGCGGACGCGCTGGACGCGGGGCGCGAACGGCGGCGAGCTCGACATTTCCGGCGGCCTGCGCATAGCGGACGAATACGGCATCGGAGAAAATCTGGAGACCGCCATATCCGAGCTCAAATCGTTTTTCGCGGACGCGGGGCTGCCGGAAAACGGGAAAGTCCCCCTCAAACTCTCGCGCGGGAAAGTCGCGGGGAGGGAAAGCTACAGGCTCCGAGTCGGAAAGTCGGGCGCGGAGCTCGCCGCCGAGGACGACGAGGGAATGCGGCGCGGGATATACTATCTCGAAAACCTCATGGCCTCCCAGGACGGCGCGTTTTTGCCGCTCGGGGAAACCGAGCGCAAGCCGTGGCTCAAAAACAGAATATCGCGGTGCTTTTTCGGCCCGATAAAGCGCCCGCCTTTCAACCGCGACGAACTGCTCGACGGCGTGGACTACTACCCGGGCGACTACCTCGGCAAGCTCGCGCGCGAGGGAATCAACGGGCTGTGGATTACGGTGGAATTCCGCGACCTCGCCGAAACGTCTTTTGCCAAGCGCGACCCGATGGCGCAAAGGCGGCTCGAAAAGCTGCGCAAGACCGTCGAGAAGTGCGGGAGGTACGGGATAAAAGTCTGGCTGTTCGCGATAGAGCCCGCGTCGCTGCCGGCGGGCGACCCGATGCTGGCCGCCCACCCCGAATGGAAGGGCGCGCGCGGGTGGAAAAACGACTACGCATTCTGCACTTCAAGCGAATCCGCCCTGCGGTATTTGCGCGAATCCCTCGCCGACATATTCGCGCAGGTTCCCAATCTCGGAGGACTGATAAACATAAGCCACGGGGAGAGGATAACAAACTGCCTCAGCGCCCTGCCCGCCGTCTCCGACGCCCAGGTGAATTGCCCGCGCTGCTCGAAGCGCCCGAAGTGGGAAATCCACGCCGACGCCGCGCGCGCCATGGTGGAAGGCATGAGAAAATCCAACCCCGAAGCCGAGCTCATAACCTGGCTATACCAGCCGCAGCCCGAGGCGGAGCGCGCGCCGTGGGTGTTCGACCTCGCCCGCCACGTTCCGGAGGGCGCGACAATCCAATACAACTTCGAGAGCGGCGCGCTCAAAAAGCAGCTCGGCAGGTGGAGGAGCGGCGGAGACTACTGGCTGTCGTTCTGCGGCCCGGCCCAGCCGTTCGAGAGAATCGCCGACGCCGCGCGCGCCTCCGGCGCGGAGCTGTCCGCAAAAATCCAGGTGGGGTGCTCGCACGAAGTCGCAACCGTCCCGTTCGTCCCCGCGCCCGGACTGCTGTACGACAAATACGCGCGGATGAAAAAGGCGGGGTGCTCGAGCGTCATGCAGTGCTGGTATTTCGGCAACTACCCGGGCGCGATGAACGAGGCGGCGGGGGAACTCGCCTTCGAAGATTTCAAAGGCTCGAAAGAGGATTTTCTCGCAAGGCTCGCGCGCCCGAAGTGGGGCGCCGACGCCGAGAGAATCGCAAAAATATGGGAAGCGTACGCCGAAGGGTACTCCCATTATCCGCTCTCGAACGGAATGCAGTACTACGGGCCGATGCACGCCGGCGTCGTATGGCCGCTTCATTTCGACATCGGAATGAGGCCGCTAAACCCGACGTGGAAACCCGATACCGCGCCGAACGGCGAGACGATAGGGGAGGCGCTCGAAAACCATTCGCTCGAAGAGGCCCTGGAGCTCGCGCGGACGATGTGCGCCAAAATGGAATCCGCCGCCCCCGACATTGAGGCGCTGGAAAAATCACTCCCCGCAAACGACGGCCGACGCCTCGACCTCGGGCTCATGAAAGCGCTCAAAATCCAGTTCGAGAGCGCGCGCAACATTTTTGAATTTTACCTCCTGCGGCGCGGGGCATATTTCGCGGGGCGCGAAGCGGGCGGCGCGCAAAAGGCGGCCAAGCTCCTGTCGCGCATGGAGGAAATCGCGCGGGAGGAAGCGGTTCTGTCCGAAAAAATGGCGGAGCTGTGCGAAGCGGACTCGCGGCTGGGGTTCCACTCCGAGGCGGAATCGCACCTGTATTCAAAAGAACGCCTGATATGGCGCATCGGCAAACTGAAAGAGACGGCGGCTCAAATCGGAGCCGCGCGGGAGGCGCTCGAAAAGGGCGGAAAGCTTCCCGAGAGCGGATTTGAAAAAAGCGCCCCGAAAGTACGCGCCGACGGAAAGTGGGTGGAGGGGAAGTCTATGCGCTGGCGGCTCTCGGAATCGGAGGAGGGGCTCGCGTTCGAGGCGGAGCTCGACGGCGACTACGGGTACGACGAACTCGCAGCGACATTCTTCGACGCCGCCGGAACGGTTTTCCCGCAAACTATAAGATTCAGCCGCAACGGGGCTTCGGAATTCTGCAAGCTCGCCCGAACGCGGGTGGAGAGCCGCGGCGGGGGCGGATGGCGGGCGGAGGCTTTCCTCCCCGACCTCGCGCGCGGCGGGAACCCGGCCCTGCGCCCCGCGTGGATATTCGTCCGCCGCGACGCCGCCGGAAGCCGCTCGAAAGCGCCCCCGATAGCCTACTCGTGGCCTGAATGCGAAAGCTTCCCGCAGTGGAGGCTCAATATCGGCCCGATCCGCGGCGACATGTTCGGCAGGATAGCGCGCTGAATCTACGGCTTCACTACGCGCAGCATGGAGATTGTCGGCTTGTACCCGTCGATCCCCGTTATTTCGAGATCGTGTTTCAGCTTCATGTTTTTCAGGAAGTCGGCCGTAATGAAAAACGTCGCCGTGCGCACTTTGCCGCTGTCCGCGCACTCCACGACCCTGCGCCCGACTTCGCCGCCCGAATTGTATTCGAGCGCGAATTTCCCCTTTCCGAAATCGAAATACGAAATCTTCACGGCTATTTTCCTGTTTCTCCCGCGCAAAAATTTGCCGTCGACGTCAAAGCCTATTTTCGCACCGGTCCGCGCCACATAGTCGTACCGCCTGTCGTCGCGCACCATCCACATTTTTATCGCGTGGCCTATTTTGACCGCGGGCTCCGTCTCGTAGCCGGGGCTGTCGCGCTGGTATACCCACCGCTCGAAGTTTTTAAGCCCCGTATTGGGATCCTCCGCCCCCTTTCCGTCGCGCTGCATATTGGACTTCCAAAGATAGCTCTCGCGCAGAAAGCACCATGCGTCGGGAGCGGTTTTTGCGGTCTTGCCAAGCTCAAGCCCGACCCACACGAACATTTCGGGATTTATGGTAAACTCGTTCCAGATTACGTCGTTGGTGCGCATTTGAAGCAGCCGCAGGTTCGACGAAAAGTAGCGGTACGGGAAGGACGCCGTGGATTTGCCGAAGCGGTACCGACCCCTTTCGCTCGCCCAATGCTCCTCGTACTCCTCGTTCTCCTCGCCGTTGCGCACGCCGCTCTTCACGACGGGATTTTCCTCGTCGACGTACAGATAGCCGTCTTTGTCGATCTTCTGGCCGATCTTCTCGTCCGGAACGTGGTAGAGGTACATCTCCACGAATCCGCGGCGGATTCCGAAGCCCTTTGAAATTCCGTAGTCGCTCCACCCGCCCATGAAAACTTTGCGCTCCACGCCCTTTGCGGCCTCCGCCCACGCGTCTATGCGCTCCCTGACGTGCGGAAACCCGTCGGGGTTTTCGTGCTCGGGAACCGGCCCCATTCCCTCGTCGCCGTTGGAGTACGACGAATACCCCACAAACATTCCCTTCACCTCGTCCATTTGCGGAATCCCGGACTTCCCGAAAGCCTCGACGAGCTTCAAATACCGCTTGTGGAATTCGGGGTGCGCGGGGTCTATCGGCTTCATCCTGTCGCCCTTTCCCTCGGGATTTTCGTCCACCGGAACATTGTACTTGAACAGCCATTCGGGGGCGAAGCGCGTCGCCGCGGTGTGGATTCTTATGACGCTGCCGTATCCCTTTTCGGCGGCGGCCTTTATCATGTCTTTGAGGGGCTGGAAGTCGTAGACGCCCTCGGTTTTTTCGATATCCTTCCAATTCAGCCAAAAGCCAACTACCGGAATCGACGGGAAGTTCACGGGCTTTATCTTGGCGATTTTCCCCATGCCGTTCATTCCGGTGCGGTAGAGGGTGACGTAGGAATTAGGGTCGGGCTTCACGCGCGGCGGAAGCGACCAGTCCCACCCGTCCCTCACGGAATCTTCCGCGATCCACTCGGCGGGCTTTACGTCCTCAAAATTCGTCTTTTTGTACCCGCCCCAATAGGGGTATTCGCTCTCGGGCAAAACGCGGTCGGGAATATTTTCCCCGCGCGCGAAAATCGCGAAGGCGGCGCAAAAAATCGGAAGCAAAACCTTTTTCATGCGCAAAAGGTAACGGAGCCGCATTTTATTTGCAAGCGATTATGCTTTCGCGCCTTCCGCCGGGCGGAGCGCAAGATCCGCCGCGCCCCACACAAAAAAAGAGGGGGGATTCCGAAATCCCCCCGCGCCCCGAAAATTCGGGAACAATCCGCCGCGCCCAAACGCCGACGCCCGAATTCTAATCCTTGAAAACGTCCTCTATTTTCCACTTGTCGCGCCACCTTATCACGGGCGTTACGCCCTCCCCCGAGCCCTCCCACTCGACGGGGAGGACAATGTACCTGCCGTCTATGGCGTCCTCGGGTATCCAGCGGTCTCCGAAATATATGAAGGCGTCCTTTTTGCCCCGAACCGGAATAACCGCGCTGCTCTGCGAGCGGAAAGTCGTGTCGGCCTTCGCCTCGACGGGGACGGTTTTCGACTTTTTCTGCCCATCGCCGCGGCACGGGTTGCCGAGCTCCCTCCACTCGCCGAGCATTTCGTCGGAGACTGAAACCCTGCCGGGGTTAGGCGCCCAACCCGTGCAGTGCGACGAAAACATGTAGTACTTGCCGCCCCTCTTGAAAAACGCGGGAGCCTCGTGGTACCCGCCTGGGAACACGCGCGCAAACCTGCCCGTGAACCCCGTGTATTCGGAATTGAGCTCGTGTATGTGGAATGTGGAATTGTCCTCGCTCGCGCAGCCGAGATACGCCCTGCCGTCGTCGTCGGCAAACAGCGTCATGTCGCGCGACATTTGCCCCCCGTCGAAGTCGCGCAAAAAGGCGAACCCGCGAGCGAGCGCCTTTTTGCGCTCTTCGCCCTTGAATTTTTTCGACTTCCAATTCGGGTCTTTTTCGAGCTCCGCGCGGTACGCCCTGAGCCCGTCCGCCCCGTTTATCGGATACTTGCCGGCGTTGGGGCGGAAACTTCCGACATATTTATAAGGGCCGGCAATTTTGTCCGCAACCGCGACCCCCGCGCGGGCGGTGGAATAGTCGGGCTTTTCGGCGTAGATGTCCTTCAAATCGGCGGATTTCGCGGTAGGGCCCTTGCGGAATTCGAGGTGCATCCACATAACGTACTTTTTCGTCCGCGGATTGTAGATGACTTTCGGCCTCTCCAATATTGTGCCGCGCACGATTTCCGAATTCGGGTCGCCGCTCATTTCGAGGGCGATCCCCTCGTCCTTCCAGTTGTATAGGTCGTCGGACGAATAGCAGTGGACGCCCACCACAGACTTGTTTCCGAGCGTCCCGCCGAGCTTGTGCTCCCCGAAAATATAGTACCTGCCGTTGTCGAAAATCGCGCCCGCTCCGTGGGCGTTTATGTGCCTGCCGTTGTCGTCGAGCCACACCTGCCCGGGATTGAACGAGTCGTATTTTAGGACGGAAGCGGAATTCACCCCGCCCGTTCCGCAACATCCGCCGGCGGCGAGAGCCGCCGCGAGTCCGAGAAAAACGTTAAAAAGTTTCATAATCAAAGAATGCCGGAAACTTCGGCGGAGGGCAACAAAATTAGGAGCAAAAAAAAAGGCGCTCCGCCGCCAAAACGCCCGAAACGCCGGCATTGCACTTTCCGACATCGTTCAAGTTGCCGGAATAAAACAATAGCCCGAATGCGCTCGGGCGGAAACCGCGCGCATAAAAAACAAAAATCCTAAAAAGGGCTTTCCCCAAAAACCCCGCCGTGCGCGGGCACCCGCGGCGCGCAAAGAATCGGGAAATACTGCCTCATTGCGTCTTTTTTGTTTAATTTCGAAAACTGCCCAAAAAACATCCTGATATGCTATGCTTTTACCCGGATATTTTCCCATTTCCTTTACTGCAAAACCGCCTTTCCAGCCCCATTTCCTCCGCATCTTTCGACAAAAAACCCCGCCGGTTTGCCGCCCGCGGGGTTTTTGCATGATTCGGATTTCTCTCCGGATCTTAGAATCCGAAGTCGACTTTTCCGCCGAACCAGAAGTTCTTTTCGCGCCCGGCGAGCTCGTAGCTGCCGTCGCTCTGCGGGCCTTCTCCGCCGCCGCGCTGGGAGAACCTGATGCCGCCGCTAATCGTGCAGTATTCGGTGACGGCGTACGCGAGGTCGGCGCTCACGCCGTAATACCAGTAGTTGCAACCCTGCCCTCCGAGCTTGCCGTCGTCTTTTTTGCCTGCGGTGAGATAGCCGCCGTAGACGCGGACGGGCATCGTGAAGCGCTCGTTGTCAAGAAGCCACCCGCCGACGGGAAATGCGTAGCCGAGCGACAACTCAAACACATGCTGTTCGAGCGTCCAGTTGTAGAAATAGTAGAAAGAAGGGCTGACGTTTATGCCGAAGAGGTACGAGGCCGTGTCGAAAGACACACCGCCGTAAACTTCCATATCGCCGGAAATCAGGTAGCTGTCGCTGTCCGGATACCAGTAGTAGATGTAGCCGACGTCCACGCGCAGCTCTTTATAATAATAGACGGCACCGACGTACGCGTCAAGCTCGCTGGCCTCCCCCATCTTCGTGCCCTTTATCGGCGAGGAATACCACGCTCCCGCATAGAGGTCGAGCGCGTAGAGGGGATAGGAAAACTCCACTTTCGGCTGGATTGCGTGCCCCGAGCGCTTTTCGCCCCTGAACACGTATTCCGACTCGTACCCGACCGCCGCCGAAACGCCGAGCAGCGAGAGCGAGAGTTCGGGGGTATACTCGCGGTACTCGACGGCGCCGCCGCTCAGCAGCGTGACGGACGGCTTGTATCCGGTCGTCTGGTTGGCGGTGACGCCGCTGCCCATATTGACGACATCCTTGTTTTCGGTTACCTGGGACTGCGCGGGCAGCGAGGCCGCAAACGCCGCGAAAGAGATTAGGAGTAATGCTGTCTTTTTCATGTTTTTTACGGAGGATTTTTGGGGGAAATGAAAAATCAGTAGCGGTAGAATTCGGGCTTGTACGGGCCCTCCACCTTCACGCCGATGTAGTCCGCCTGCTTCTTAGTGAGCTTAGTGAGCTTGGCGCCGAGCTTTTTGAGGTGGAGCCTTGCGACTTCCTCGTCGAGCTTCTTGGGGAGGATGTAAACCTTGTTTTCGTACTTGCCCCTGTTCTTCCAGAGGTCTATTTGCGCGAGCGTCTGGTTTGAGAAGGAGTTGCTCATCACAAACGACGGATGCCCCGTGGCGCAGCCGAGGTTCACGAGCCTGCCTTCGGCGAGCAGGAAAATCGAGTTGCCCTTCGGGAAAGTGTACTTGTCCACCTGCGGCTTGATGTTTGTGCGCTTTATCTTCGGGAAAGCCTGGAGCTTCGCAACCTGGATTTCGCTGTCGAAATGCCCTATGTTGCAGAGAATCGCCTGGTCCTTCATGCGCTTCATGTGGTCTATGGTGATGACGTCGCAGTTGCCCGTCGTCGTCACGTATATGTCGGCGAGCGGCAAGGCGTCTTCCACGGTGACGACGCGGTAGCCCTCCATCGCGGCTTGAAGCGCGCATATGGGGTCGATTTCGGAGACGAGTATCGTAGCCCCGAGGCCTTTGAGAGCCTGCACACAGCCCTTGCCGACATCCCCGTAGCCGCACACGAGGGCGACCTTGCCCGCGACCATGACGTCTGTCGCGCGCTTTATGCCGTCCACGAGGGATTCGCGGCAGCCGTATATGTTGTCGAATTTGCTCTTCGTGACGGAGTCGTTGACGTTGATGGCCGGAAACAGCAGCCTGCCGTCCTCGACCATCTGGTAGAGCCTGTGGACGCCAGTGGTGGTCTCCTCGGAAACTCCCCTGACTTCGGCCACTACCTTGTGCCAGTGGTTCTTATCGGTGGCGTAAACTTTTTTGAGGAGCTTTTTTATGACTTTCTCCTCCTCCGAGCCGGAGGGGGCGTCGACCCACCTGTCGCCGTTTTCGAGCTCGTAGCCCTTGTGGATTAGCAAAGTGGCGTCGCCGCCGTCGTCCACTATGAGCTGCGGGCCGCTGCCGTCCGGCCACGTGAGGGCGCGGTAGGTGCAATCCCAATACTCTTCGAGCGACTCCCCTTTCCACGCGAACACGGGAACCCCCGCCTTGGCGATTGCAGCCGCCGCGTGGTCCTGCGTGGAAAATATGTTGCAGCTCGCCCAGCGCACGTCGGCGCCGAGGGCTTTGAGGGTCTCGATGAGCACGGCCGTCTGAATGGTCATGTGCAGCGAGCCGCTCACGCGGACGCCTTTGAGGGGCTTTTTAGGCGCGTATTCCTCGCGGATTGCCATCAGCCCGGGCATTTCCTTTTCGGCGATGTCGAGCTCCTTCCTGCCCCACGGGGCGAGGGAGATGTCGGCAACTTTGAAATCGTTTTTGTCTTTCTTAGCCATTTTGCCTCACTTGGATTCCGCCGCCTTTTTGAGCTCGCCGGCCTTGTCGGTCTTCTCCCACGGAAGGTCGGACTTGGTGAAGTGCCCGTAGTTGGTCGTCTTTTTGTAGATGGGGCGCAAAAGGTCGAGCTGCGCGATGATGTCGGCCGGCTTGAAGCTGAAAACTTTCCTTATCGCCTTTTCGATTTTTTCCTCGGGAATCTTCGACGTTCCGAAAGTTTCGATTGCGATGCTTAGGGGCTGCGGATAGCCGATTGCGTAGGCGACCTGGATTTCGCACCTGTCGGCAAGCCCCGCCGCTACGACGTTCTTTGCCACCCACCGGCACATGTACGCAGCCGAGCGGTCCACCTTGCTAGGGTCTTTGCCGGAGAACGCCCCTCCGCCGTGGCGCCCCGCGCCGCCGTAGGAGTCCACAATGATTTTCCTGCCCGTGAGCCCCGAATCCCCCTGCGGGCCGCCCACTACAAAATTGCCCGTCGGGTTCACGAGAAACTGGGTCTTTTTGGTTATGAGCTTCTTGGGGAGAACCTTTTTTACGACCTTTTCGACTATGTACTTTTCAATCTCCGCGTGCGATACCCCCGCCGCGTGCTGGGTGGACACCACGACGTTTTCAATATACGCGGGCTTGCCGTCCTCGTATGCGACGGCAACCTGGCTCTTGCAGTCGGGGCGCAGCCACTTTGGGCCCCTGCCGCTCTTGCGCTGCCTGGCGAGCTCCGTGAGAATCCTGTGCGCGAACATTATGGGCGCGGGCATCATCTCGGGCGTTTCGTTCGTGGCGTAGCCGAACATTATGCCCTGGTCGCCGGCGCCCTGCTCGGCGGTCTTCTTGCCCTTTGCCTTGCGGGCGTCCACCCCCTGCGCGATGTCGGGGGACTGTCTGGTCAGGAGGTTGGTCAGAAATATGTGGTCGGCGTGGAAAACGTCGTCCGAATTGACGTAGCCTATCTCGCGCACGGCGTTGCGCACGATTTTCTCGTAGTCGAGGACGGCCTTCGTCGTGATTTCGCCCGCGATTACGACGCAGTTGCTCTTTACGAGAGTCTCGCAGGCGACGCGGCTGAATTTGTCCTGCTCGAGGCAGGCGTCGAGAATGCTGTCTGAAATGTAATCGGCGACTTTGTCGGGATGGCCTTCGCCCACCGACTCCGATGAAAAGACGTAGTTATTTATCATAAAGTTTAAAATCTAAGGGAAAATTTCCCCCTTTCAAGTTTTTTGTGGCTCCGCAAACGGGATTTTTTGCCGCCGCAAAAGCCCCCGATGCGCGGCGCGGGCGAAAAAAAACGTCAGTTTTTGGACGAGCGCCATATCAGGACGCAGCCCGCCGCCTGGAATATTATGTTCGGCAGCCATATCAGCAAATCAGGGCGCATATGAGGGTATTTTTCAAGCCACGAAATCACCACTATCATCATGTAGTAAGACATCGCGAGCGCCAGCGCTATCGCCACGTTCGCGAAAGTCTCCGAGCGCGACGCCTTTATCCCGAGCGGCACCGCGAGCACCACCATCGAGAATATCGAAAACGCCATCGCGAAATTCTTCTGTATCTGTATGCGAACCTCTATTCCGTCGCGGTAAGCGAGCTCCGGAGTCGTTTTTTCAAGGGGCCTCGGATGCCATGTGTCGCGCGCCTTCATGAGCTCCGAAAACGTCATGAGCTTCAGGCGCGTGTTGTTCCTGTCCATTCCGCCTATGATGTCGTTTAGCGGCAGCTTTATCACGAGCTCGTCGAAGCGCGCGGTCGGCAGCGGGGTGCGCAGGTTTTCGGGGTCGTCGTCGCGCGCCTTTTCCGCGCTGCCGTTTTTCAGCGTCAGCACTATCTCGTCGGCGGAGTCGTCGTAGTCCAAAACCCCGCGGTCGGCCTGGATGGAGACCCGCGAGCGCCCCTGCTTGTCGAGCTCCCAAATGCGGAAGCCCGTGAGCTCCTTTCCGTCCTCGCCGTTCGCGTAGATGACGTACCCGGGGAAGTCCCTTATGAAAGAGCCGGGCTGTATGAATTGCAGCGGATTGTTGCGGATCAGGTTTCTGAGCGCGCTCTTGTAGGTTCTGTCGGCTATCGGCGCGTAGTTGAAGTTTATGCCGACTGAAAACAGGGACGCTATGATCGCGATGAAAAACACGGGGGCCGCCATGCTGTATATCGACCTGCCGCACGCCTTTATCGCCACTACCTCGCTCTGCGACGACATCCTCCCGAACACGAGCAGTATGCCCGTGAGCATTCCCATTGGAAGCGCGTAGGGTATCACCCCGGGAATGAGCAGCGCCACTATATAGAGAAAAAACCCGACGCTGAGCCTTCCGGCGGCGAGATCGCCCACGACCTCTTTCATGACGTTGCCGAGCACGAGCACGAACACGAAGAGCCCCACCGTCATGAAGGCGGCGCCCGCTACCTGCCTGAGTATGTATTTGTTCAGCGTACCCATTGCTTCTTTCCATTACCGCACGCGGCGGGCCCAATTGCAATCCAAAACCGAGCCCCCGCGCGCCGCGCCGCCCTTCCGGACCCGCCGCAAGCGCGCGAGATATTGCTTGTCATGCGCCGCGGGCCCCGTAAAATGGCCCGAAAATTTTTTAAACGCACGCTGTAAAATGAAAGCTACGAAAGATTGCTACACCGACTCGAACAACTGCCCGTTCTACGTGCACGAAAACGGCGAGGGGATGAAGGAGGCCATTCTCTGGCATTTGGAGCGTTCGCTCGGCTGCGCGAGAAAAACCGCCACGACCCATTCGTGGTGGATAGCCACGGCGCTCGCCGTAAAAAACCACATCATGAACCGGTTCATCGACACGATGTACCGCCAGCATGAAAACGACGTGCGCAGGGTACACTACTTCTCCCTCGAATACCTCGTGGGCAGGCTCACGGCGGACCTTCTCGTCAACACCAACCTGATGGAGCCCACCTGCAAGGCGCTCCGCGAACTCGGGCTAGACCCCAATGTCATATTCGACGCCGAAGTGGACATGGGGCTTGGCAACGGCGGCCTCGGCAGGCTCGCCGCCTGCTTTCAGGACTCCCTCGCCACGCTCGACTACCCCGCCATCGGCTACGGCATACGCTACGAGTTCGGGCTCTTCACGCAATCCTTTGAAAACGGCAGGCAGGTGGAGTCGCCCGACAACTGGCTGAGGTTCGGCTGCCCGTGGGAAATCGTCCGCCCCGAGCACACCGTGAAAGTCCCGATGGGCGGGCGGGTCGAAAACCGCATGAACGACAAGGGAGACTGGCTCCCGTCGTGGGAGGGCGCCAAGGAGATAGTCGGCGTGCCGTGGGACATCCCCGTGGTCGGATTCGGGGCAAAGACGGTGAACTTCCTGCGCCTCTGGGAATCGCGCGCGTCCAACGAGTTCGACCTCGGCGCCTTCAACGAGGGCGGCTACGCGCAGGCGGTCCACGAAAAGGCCATGAGCGAAACAATTTCAAAGGTTTTGTACCCCAACGACAAGACCGAAAACGGAAAGATTCTGCGGCTCCTGCAACAATACTTCTTCGTGTCGTGCTCTCTGCAAGACATAATCCGCCGCTACTTTGAAAACCATTCCGACTGGTCGGAATTTGTGGACAAGACGGTAATCCAGCTCAACGACACGCATCCGGCGATAGCGATTCCGGAGCTCATGAGGCTTATGATGGACGTCCACGGGCTGCCGTGGGACGAGGCGTGGGCCATGTGCGAAAAGATCTTCGCCTACACCAACCACACCCTCCTGCCGGAGGCGCTCGAAAAGTGGTCGGTGTCGTTCTTCGAAAAGCTCTTGCCCCGCCACCTGCAAATCATATACGAAATCAACGCGCGCTGGCTGCGGCGCGTGGCGGAAAAATACCCCAGCGACCTCGGCAAGCAGGAGGCGCTCTCGATAATAGAGGAGAGCTCGCCAAAGATGGTGCGCATGGCGTATTTGGCCGTGGTCGGGAGTTTCAGCGTAAACGGCGTCGCCGCCCTCCACACGGAGCTGCTCAAAGACAGCGTCCTGCGCGATTTCCACGACTTCTCCCCCGAAAAATTCAACAACAAGACAAACGGCGTCACGCCGCGCCGCTGGCTCAAGGCCTGCAATCCCGGGCTCTCCGCGCTAATAGACGCGAAAGTTCCGGGGGTCTGCTGGCCGAAAGACCTCGACGCGATCCGCGCCCTCGAAAACTACGCCGAAGACGGGGATTTCCAGCGCGAGTTCATGCGCGTGAAGCTCGAAAACAAAAAGCGCATGGCGGCGATAATAAGGGAAAAGTGCGGCATAGAGGTCTCGCCGGAGGCGATGTTCGACGTGCAGATCAAGCGCCTGCACGAATACAAGCGCCAGCACCTAAACCTGCTGCACATACTCACGCTCTACAAAAAGCTGCTCCACAACCCCGACATGGACATCGCCCCGCGCGTGTTCATATTCGGAGCCAAGGCGGCGCCGGGCTACGACATCGCAAAGAACATAATTTTTGCGATCAACAAGGTCGGCGAGAAAATCAACTCCGACCCGCGCATAAAGGGCAAGCTGAAAGTCGCCTTCATTCCCAATTACAGCGTGTCGCTTGCGATGAGCATAATCCCCGCCGCCGACCTCTCGGAGCAGATTTCGACCGCCGGCAAGGAGGCGTCGGGAACCGGCAACATGAAGCTCGCCCTCAACGGCGCCGCCACGATAGGAACTCTCGACGGAGCCAACATCGAGATTCTCGACGCCGTCGGGGAGGAAAACATGTTCATCTTCGGAATGAATGTCGAGGAAGTCCAGGACAGGCGCGCGCGCGGCTACAACCCGTGGGCGGTCTACTCCCAGAACAAAGACTTGAAGGACGTTCTCGACTGGCTCGTCTCCGACTATTTCATGCCCGACAACCCGAACGCCTTCATGCCGCTTCGCAAGTCGATTCTCGATTGGGGCGACCCCTTCATGGTCTGCGCCGACTACCAGTCGTACTGCGACGTCCAGAAGAAGGTCGACGAGGCGTTCCGCGACAAAAAGCGCTGGGCGAAGATCGCCATAAACAACACAGCGAGGATGGGCTTCTTCTCGTCCGACAGAACCATACGCGAATACGCCGAAGACATCTGGCATCTGAAAAGAGACTTTTAGGCGGCGGGCGCGCCGCCCAATGCGCGGGAAGCCTCCCCGCAAAAGCCGGCACGGAAACCCGCGCAAGCCGCTGCAAAAACAAGCCATTTGAAAGGCTTGTTTTTTTTTGCGCCGCACCAATACGGCGCAATCCGCCCAAACTTTCCCGCGCGGGAAATCCGGCGCCTGCCGGATTCCGGCAAGGAAACGTGCGCGCCGCGAAGGCAATCCCGCATTGGAGAGCCTACGGAAACCCGCACCGCACGGGGTTGCCGCCAACGCCAGCATTCGCCCCGTCCGGAATCCTGAAATATCGGCAAACCGCTCCGGAACTCCGCTTTTATCGGGAGAACCGCAAAGGAAACCGGCGCGGTTGCGAAGGCAATCGCCAACAAGGGTTTCCCCCTTGCATGCGCGGCGCTGGCGGAGCTTCCCGCCCGACTTACGCCCAGGTTTGGAAATGGATTTTTTCCCTGCGGAACCTGCCGGTGTCGGATTCGGGAGTTTCCGCGCCGTAGCCCACTATTATGAGCGCCATGGGCTCGATGTTTTTCGGCAGTCCGAAGAATTTCGCAAAAGCGGATATTCTCTCCTTTTCGGGGGCGATTCCGCACCAGCATGTGTCGAGGCCGATCTCCTTTGCGCGCAGCAGTATATTTTGGGCGGCGGCGGAGCAGTCGAACTGGTAATATCCGCCGTCGGGCGATTTCAGCTGCGCGTCGAGATCGCCGCAGACGATTATCGCGGTTCCCGCGTCGGCGAGGGATTCGCAATACGGATGGATTTTCATTATCCCCGCAATCCTGCCGGGGTCTGTGACGGCGATGAATTCCCACGGCTGTTTGTTCATCGCGGACGGCGCGTGCATCGCGGCGTCGAGCAGGTCGGTTATCTGCTCTTTCGTCGCGCGCCTTGAACTGTCGTACGCCCTTATGGAGCGGCGGGTGAATATTGCGCTTTTTTTGTCCATTGCATTTTCCTTTCCGTTTTTCCGGCGCCCAAAGCGCGCGCTGCCGCGCGGCGGGCGCGCCTATTTGTACAAATGGAATTTTTTTGAGCTCTCGCGGAAAGCGGCGGCCTGCCGCTTCCACTTTTCGACAAACTTTCCGACGTCGGCGGCGGCGCCCTTGCGGGATATTTCGCCCCACCATTCGGCGGACCCCGTGTGCTTGTTAAATAGCGACTGCTGCGAGTCCGTCGCGTTTGCGAAAATCTCCCGCCCGCCCCACTGGCACGCCAGGCGCATCATGTGGAAATTGAGCTCCGTGACGTTCAGGGAATTCCAGTCGGTTATTATGACGTACACGCCCTCGACTTTCTCTCCGCGGGCGTTTTTGGCGGCCGCGCGGCGGTACGAGAGCCCCCCTATCTGGCAGCGGCGCAGGGCGGTTTCAACCTGTTCGGGAGTCTTGCCCTTGAAAGTCAGAAACCTGAACGGATACTGCGTGCCGTAGCCGTGCTGAAATCCCCCTATCTGGCAGCCGAGCCCCGTCATTGGATACCCCATCGCGGCGGCGACGGTCGGAACCGCAGGGCTGGTCGGCTTCCATTTGAGCCCCGTGTCAGTCCAGAGCATGGAGCGCCTCCACCCCTTCATCGGAACCACCACGAGCTTGCCGCCGAGCCTATCCCCTCGGGAAATTTCCATGGCCCCGTCCGTCCATTTGGCGAACCTCGCGAGCTCCCCCATGGTCATGCCGTGGACATAAGGCACGCTGAACATTCCGACATAGCTCTTAAACTGGGGGTCGAGCCCCGGGCCGTCGACTTTCAGGCCGCCGAGCGGATTGGGCCTGTCGAGGACGACGACGGTTTTCCCGTTTTCAAAGCACGCCTCCATCGCGCGGAGCATACAGCTTGCGTAGGTGTACGACCTCGCCCCGACGTCCTGCAAATCTATGACGAGGGCGTCGATTTTTTTGAGCATCTCGGGCGTCGGCTTGCGGTACTTGCCGTAGAGCGAGTACACCGGCAGCCCCGTGCGGCGGTCTATTTTGTCGAGAACAGGCACGTCCGCCTTCTCGTCGCCGTAAATTCCGTGCTCCGGTCCGAACAGCGCGACGAGCTTTACGTTTTTTGCGCGCCGCAGGACGTCTATGGTGCTCGTCCCAAACCGGTTGACGCCCGCGGGGTGGGTGAGCAACCCCACGCGCTTGCCCGCTATCGGCGCAAAATTGCGCGACTCGAGCACGTCTATTCCGAGCATCACTTTCGGAGCCTGCGCCGCCGGCGCATGGAATCCCCAAAGCGCGGCGAAGAACGCCGCAAAAATGCGAACAAAGGCGGCAAACCGCTTTTTGATAAGGTAAAAATCGGGCATATCGGCAAAATTTTTCGTTCGGCTCAATTTCCTATCCCGCGCGGGGCGCCCTTGCAAGCACGTACTTTGCCGCCGGCCGCCCATCGGGCGGAAAATCCGTGCCGAAAGCGCGCAAATTGTGGCGCAATGTCACACGCCGTCACACTTTTGCCGCGCCCGGCGGCCATGCGGCCGCCGGATTTTTTGCATTTAAACATATTGTACATAAAATAGATGCAAAATTATGCTCCGTTCCAGCAAAATCTGGCATGAAATCTGTTCACAGTATTGGGGACACAAATTGGCAAATCGGTAAAAAAAATATAGAATAAATAGCGAAGAAAACTGTCTAAATAAACAGACACAACACGGAGGGGGCGGAATCCGCCCGAAACGAAAATGATAGGACTAAAAGAAAACCAAAAAGAAAAAGTGCTGACGGCTCGTCAGAGGGCTCTTTTCGTCAAATATTATCCTGTCATAAGGAAAATAGTCAATTCGATGAAGACGAAACTCCCCTCTTACGCCGATCTCGACGAGCTCCATTCCGCCGGAGTCGGGGGGCTCGCCGACGCCGTCAGAAAGCTCGACCCCGCAAGGGAGGAAAGCTTCGGCGGCTACATCTCTACCAGAGTCAGGGGGGCGATAATAGACGAGCTCAGAAGCCTCGACTACATGTCGCGCTCCGCCAGAAGCGACGCAAAGCAGATGGAAAAACTCCGCGAGGAGCTCGAACAGCAGCTCGGCCGCGCGCCCAAAGACTCCGAATTGCGAGAAAAAATGGGCGTTTCCGAAAAACAGTTTGAAAAGATAATGAGGCGCACGCAGTCGTGCTCTTTCATATCGCTAAACGACTCGCCCGAAAGCGACGACGGAAACACGCCGTCGTTCTCGGAATCCATCGCCGACGAAAACGCGGAAACCGCGGTGGAGACGGTAGAAAAGAAGGAATTCGCCGAAAACGTGCGCAAGAATATCGCGCAGCTGCCCGAGAAGCAGAGAAGAGTGATAGAAAACTATTACTTCAAAGACAAAAAACTCGGGGAGATTGCGAAAGAGTTCGGGCTGACGGAGGCGCGCATATGCCAAATACACGCGCAGGCTCTGAATTCTCTTAGGCCGAGCATGACCCAATTCAAAAACTGATTTGGCAATTGGCGCGTAGAAACTGCCGCTGACGCTCCGTTTTGAAAGAGCCCGCCACTGGCCGCGCGCTAATGTACGCTCACGCCGGCGGACTCTTTCAAATACCCGCCTGGGCGCAACCTAAACCCGAAAGTAAGGAGCAACTTTTCCGGTTGGGGGGATTGGCTATTTCCGCTTGCTAAAATGCAAAAGGAAGCGACAGCAACCCCCCTTTTTCAAGCGGCGCGCCCTTTTTGATTTGGCAAATGGCTCTGTTAGGAAATCTTCATTAAAAATGGATTTGCCCGCCTGATTGCGCCGCGCGGGGCGCGGGGCAATCGCCAGAAGATTGAGTGGGCAAATCTCCCGCGGGATTGGCAAAGCCAATGCTCCATTCCACCAAAATTTACGGTGGCAAGTTTGATTCTCCACAGGACGAAGCGCCAACGCATTCATCCTTCCCGAAAGCCTTATTTTACAGCTCCGCTAAGTTTCGGATAAAATAAGCTTTCGTTTCCGTTGAGCAAAATCGGATACTCCCGTGGGTTCAGGGCAAACTCTGTACGCTAAAACGAACCTCTAATGCGAAGTTCATTTTATTATTTCTCCAATATCTGCAATCCACCTGCATATTGCTTAAACCTCTTACTTTCAGATTCGGGAATCGGCAAACTTAAAGCAACTCCGCAACGGCGGAACCGTCGCGGCATAGAGAGGCCGTTTATTTGCATTTGCGCCCCGCGCAAATAAATAAAACGGCTAATGCGAACCCGCGTTTCGGTTTTTACTCAATATCCAGCCAATACAATTAAACACAATCACTTCTCCCCCGCAGCGCAAGGGGAAATGAGCGCATTGCAAGGCAAGTGCCGCAATGGGGGCTTTGCCCCCTTCAATGGCTGAACGCCTCATAACCGGCAGGCGCGCCTTGCGTCTGAGGGGCATGTGCCGCCCCCTCGCATACAAACTATCTCCCCCGACGCCGCGCGGCGGCGCATAGCGCGAACGCGCCGATGAAAGCCGCAATTGCCGCGGGTTCAGGGACGGCGGCAAATGTGGCGACAAGGGTGTTGCCGTCCCACGAGAAATCGACGAGGGCGTTTTTCAGATTGACCGCCGAGAAATCGGAATTCGCGTCGGATTTGTCGAACGCCGCTTCGTCTACGGCTTCGGCGGAAATTAGTTCGCTCGACGTTCCGATGAGACCTTCGGCGAGGGCGTCGAGGCCGGCGAAATCGACAGATATTTTTCCGTCCCCCGACTTTTCGAAAGAGCCACCCACTGTTATCTTGTCGCCGCCGGCTATTGCGGCGGAATCGAATACAAATCCCCCCGAAATCCATTCCAAGGAGCCCGCGGAAACTCCGCCGGAGCCGACCGCGAAATATCCCCCGTCGACGGAGAGCTTGTCGTCGATGGTTCCGCGCATTCCCAAAATTCCATCGGAGACCGTCGCGGAAGTTATTTCCACGCGTTTGGAATGGGTAAAATACTGCGCGCCCGCGCCGGTTTTAAAAACGTTGATGGTTTTGTTTTCGACATCGGCGCTGCCCCAATAATCGTGCTTATTGGAAACCTCGCCGCCGAAGGAATAGGAATTCCCCGCCGCGACGTTCAGCGTCAAATAGGCGTTTGCGGCGGTGGAATCGTTCTTGACCTGCAAATTGCCCACATTGCCCGAAATGCCGCCGAAAGTTGTGTAATAATCTCCGGACGAGCCCGTCAGGACGACATTCCCTCCGCTGTTGAAGGAGACCACTCCGCTAACTACAAAATTTTGGTTTTCGGCGGTGCCCGTGCCGGAATACTCGACGCCGACATTGCCGGACGAGTCGAATGAAACGGAACCGGCGCGAATGTACCGGGCGTTTATGATGGCGACCGTCGAAATGTTGCCGGAAACATTGAGAATTCCGCCAAACTTGAAGAATCCGGAATTTCCCACTATGTCGAGCGACGAGGCGGAAAGCGCAAAGTCGCCCGAGAAACCGGAGCCGCCCCAACTGCCCGGCTTGTGGTTGAAAGTCAGAGCCCCTACCGCGACGTCGTTTTCGAGGCGCACCAGCCCTGAATTTTCAGAGGAATAATTTATATAGACAGAATCCTCCGCGGACGGAAGCCCGCCGGACCAGTTGCCGGCTGTGTTCCAATTGTCGTCGACGGAGCCGTCAAATGTACTGTCATAAGTTTGCGCGAGCGCCGAGGCGGAAAGCGCGGCGGCAAAAAACAATCCAATGAATTTCATGGAAATTATGTTAACAAAAACAATCAAACAGTCAAATTTTTTATCAAAGGCTTCAATTTTTCAAGGCCGCCGCCCCTGCACCTCCGTCTAAAAGGCAACAAACCTCTGGCAACCCCGAGGGAAAAAAAGCCCCGCGCGGCAAACGTCGCGGCTTTTTAAATGGCGGAGCAAAACCCGCAAAACGCGGAGTCGAAAAATTACGGGAAGCCGCCGCGCGCCTTTTCGAAACTTTGCAGCCTCCGCGGAAAACGCTCCTCACCTCTTTCCGCGGGCGGCGAATATAAGGGCGAGCGCGCCCAACGCCGCCGCAAAAGCCGCAGGCTCGGGAACGGCTTGGAGGGAAAGCCTTGCCGTGAGCGTTCCGGTGTCGAAGCCGAAAAGCTCGCATATCACGCCGTCGCGCACGACGACTGAAATGTCGCCGTCCTTCATATTCGTGGAGCCGAAAGTTATCAGGTCGAAATCAATGTAGTCAACTCCCTCCTCGTCGAGCCACATTCCCAAATCGTAGGCGTCCACATTCAGCTCTATGAAAAGCCCCGAAGCGGACGCCGCCTTGTCGAACGCGCCCTCGACGGCGATTGCGTCGTGCATTCCGACGGCTATAATGTCCATTTCTATCGTTCCCGCCGACCATTCTGCGGAGGAGAATCTAAGCGTTGAAAAATCTCCCGTGGGGTTCTGCCCCGCTATGCCGAGCCTGGCGTCCGCCCCGCTCAAAGACAGGCTGCCCATGCTTTCGGTTGAATACAGATTCAACGCTCCGCCGACAATCGCCACCGAATCTACCCCGCCCGTTTGAAAGCGCATTGTCTGCTCTCCGGAACTCGAGCTCGCAAACATCTCGATATGGGTTTTAAGGCCGGTTTCGTTTGTGAAATTCCCCGACCATTCCTCGGCGGTAGAATTTGTGAAACTGATGTAGACGCTCCGCCCCGCGGCGCCGGAATAAGTGTCCGAAAGGAGAATGTTCGCATCCCCCCTAAGCCCGCCAAGGGAAATGTTGGAATCGTAAGACTCGTCGCCTTCGACCTGCATGTTGCTTGAAAATTGGGCTTTCAAATCCAAATTTATCGAGCCCGCCGATTTTTGTGTCACGTCCATCACGCCGTTTACCCCAAAGAACGCCGTGTTTATCTTTAAATCGAGCGGCTGGTAAACGCCGTTGCGCAAATTCTGGACAATGTTGAAATCTCCGCCGACTACAAACGAGGAATTTTGCGATATCCCGACGACCGGCCACGGATCATCGCCGTAGTCCAAAGATGAAGAGATTCTCAGGGAAGTGTTCCCCGTTACGTTTAAATTGAAATCTCCTTTTACCGAAAGGGAAGAATTGTCTTCCACCAAAATATTGGTCTGCCTCCAGTCCGCCGTGTCGGCCGGCGTTATCGTAAAATTCATGCTGCCCCATGCCGTGACGGACTGGTTTTCCACAGTGCAGAACAAATCCGCGGGCGAAGAGCCGAGCGCGAGATCCATGTTGAAGTCGTGGAAATTCATATTGCCCACCCAACCCGTGACAAATCCGGTCTGCGAGGTTATTGTCGCCGATACCCACAGGTTGTCGTATTGCGCGGGGTTTGATTCGGAAACCGGCCCGTCCACGGAGCCGACATTCCAGTTTTTTGCTTCCCCCAAATGGCCGTGGTCCCATTTGCCGGGGTGGGTGACGAGATCGTTGTTGTAATACAAATCCGCATATTCCAAATCCTGCGCGCCAGCGGCAATAAAAAAGAAAAGCGAAAAAAAGGGAAAAACCGTTAATTTTTTCATGTGAAAAGGGAATATATATAACCTATAAAAAAGTCAATCTTTTAATAAGATATTCCATATTTTCCTCCCTTCCCCATTCTTTTCACTCTCAATCTAAACGCCTTCCCCATCCGCGCGCTTTTCCCCTCCCCCTCTGCCATAAAGATTAGCCGCGCGCCGCCGCCCCCGTTCTTAACGCGGCAGAAACGCCGGAACAATGCGCAGGACACGGTTAATATGCGCAGAAACGCCCGCAGAAACCGCACAATTTCGATTTTGCCCCGCCAAATTGCCAATATCCGCGCGGGCAAACGCCCGCAATTTTGCGGCAACCGCCTTCTGCTCCCGCGCCCGAACGGGGAGGATAGATAAAAAAGCCCGCAACCGCGGGCCCGCAAGCGACTCGCCGCCTGTCGAACCGTCAAGGCGGCGCGCCATT
>ENA-UEQL01000058-UEQL01000058.1-human-gut-metagenome-genome-assembly--contig:-NODE-58-length-56007-cov-10.451010_pt1 | contig 56007 bp, 44 predicted proteins | sample MGYA00242905_ERZ507926 | MGnify/ENA primary metagenome ERZ507926 (study PRJEB26167, sample SAMN06115531) | human gut metagenome | host: Homo sapiens | place: China:Henan | collected 2015-09-09 | study...
TAGAGGCAGATGACGAGAAGGAACTCGAGAACTTCAAGAAGCGCAAGTACCAGTACATGGCCAAGGATATTGAGGGGTACCGGCATCTCCCTTCTAGACGCCGCGAGGTTTGTCAGGAATATTTTGGACTCAAAACCCGCAGGAAGCAGGGAACCTGACATTTTGTTTTGCTCAAAAGTCGTCGAAACCGGCAGGCGGCACGTCCGCTCGGCGGAAATGAAGTTTTCCGACGGCTTTGAAATTTACCTCAAATCGAAGGCGCATTTGCGCCCCGATTCCCTAAGGGATATAAGATATTTGGGGAAGCGTCTTATAAAGTTCAATCCGGAGCTTGCAAAACGCAATTTTTCCGAAATATCGCGCTCGGACTGCGAAGAATGGCTAAACGAAACATTCGCCACCCCGCCGCAATTTAATAAGGGCAGAAGCTTTCTTCACGCAATATTTGAATTTGCCGCAAAGCGCGAATGGCTTTCTTCAAACCCCGTAAAACTTATAGAAAAGCGGAGGGTAATCGAGAGGGAGATAAGGCCGTTGACGCTTTCGGAAGCCAGGCGGCTGATGGTCTGCGCAAAGACTTACGGAGGGCAAAACTGCATGGCGGCTGCGGCGATTTTACTATATGCGGGAATCCGCCCGCGGGAGGTCCGGCGGCTGAAATGGCGCGACATAGACATCGCCGAAAATTCCATAACGGTGCGCTCCGCGTGCTCCAAGACGGGAGGGGCGAGGCAGGTCGAAATCTGCCCCGCGCTGAAAGTTTTTTTGGGCGGCGGGCATCCTCCGGAAATTTCCGTCTGCCCTCCGGACTGGCCGAGGCGCTGGAAGAGAATCCGCGACGGGGCGGGATTCGGGAACGCATGGGTGCAGGACGTGTTGCGGCACACGTACGCGAGCTACCATGCGAAGCGCTTTCGCGACCTGCCGCGGCTGCAAGCCGACATGGGGCACCGCGATCTCTCCCTCCTGCGCTCCAGATACGTCAACATGCGCGGCATTTCCTCCTCCGACGCATCCGCGTTTTTTGAAGGCAACTGAGCCGGATAACAAGTTCCCCAAGCGGCTAAACTATGCCTTCCTGCGCGCCGCCGCCAAAGCGAGCGCAAGCGCGCCAAGCATCGCCGCAACCTCCGATGGTTCGGGAATTGCCGCCCCGACGTTTATATTTCCGTCAACATAGTCCGCGGCAAACATTTCGCCGAGCGAATTTGTAATCGTGAAATCGCTCGTAGACGTTATGGCGCTTTCTACGATCGTTGCGCTGTCCCCAAAAATATCGGACAAATCGAAACTGAAAACATCCCCGTCGGAAAAATCATCATCGAAAACGATATTTAAACTGTCGAAAACGGTGCCCTCCGCAAGAAGCGCTTGCGAAGTCGAAGCGACTTGCAAAAGATCGACCGAAAATGCGTTCGCAAATGCGACGTTAGTCTCGGAGTTTTCGACTGACAGCGTTTTAAATCCCGATATTTTTCCGGCAAATTCGCCGGAAAAAGCGTTTTCGGCGTCTCCGAAAGCGATTACGCTTTCGCCGGCAATTTCCGAGCCGTTTGCTCCAGTCCCGTAAACGGTACCGGCAAAGGCGAGCTTGGAGGAATCTCCCTGGAAATTCACACGGGCGTCTCCGGATACCCTTGATCCGGCTCCGTATCCGCCCGCGTATATGTCGCCGCCAATAGATGCGTCTTTAACTACAATAGACACATTGCCGCCAACGGAAGACGCGCTCGCGCCGTCCGCCGAATAGCCGCCCCCGTAAATGCTTTGCGCCACGCTCGCCCCGCCGGAAATCTCGACGCTGACATTGCCTTTTATTTCCGCAACGGCCCCTCCCTGGGCCATTGATCCGCCAACGACGATTCCGTCGCCGAAATCCGCAGTAATCGCACCGCCGTTTATTTTAACATATGTATTTCCGTTTATAACGTCTGTTGCCGAAGTTCCATTTGAATATATCCAGCCGCCGCCGTAAGCTTGGCTGACCTCGCCCGCGTTCACCTCGAGAACGGTATCTCCATTTGTGACAATGGAACCGCCCTGATAAACGGAATCCGCCGCCGCGCCCCCATCCTGGGATGCGGCGCCTCCCACAGCGTAATATGCGTATCCTCCGCTTATGGTTACCGAGGAATTCCCGTAGACCTCCGCCGACGCGGCTTTGAAACCGTCATTATACGCAAAACCGCCGCCCAATATCACGGCATCATAAGGAGAGTTGTCGGGATTCTTGCAAAGAATGTCCCCGGACGTCATATTGACAGAGGAATTGCCCGTTATTTTTGCGGTCGCGCCGTCCTTTGCATAGGAACCGCCCATTACTATGCCGTAGACCGTTCCCCCCGATATCGTAACCGCAGAAGACGGCAATTCTGACGAAGCTCCGTCGCCCGAGACCTCCGATCCCCCGCCGGCAATGCCGGCTCCTATTTCGGCGCCCGTTCCAGATCGCGGATAAGCACGCGCCAAAAGCCGCAAAGTTCCTCACCGACCAATCCGCAGAATTAGAGGGAATCCCTTATGTTTTCGAGAATTTTGGATTCGCTCTGGATGAAGTTAAGCGGCCTTACCTGCATTCCGACGGAGGGATCGGAAATTTTGCCGTCTACCGTCACCTGTATCACGCTCGATATTGGGTTTACGAGCGTCGATATTCCGGAAATGAGCGCGCTCTTCATTCCTTCAAAGGGATACAGCAGCATAGCAGCGTCCACGTCGTCGTTCACGAAGTCGTACGACGCAGCCCCGCGTATGCGCATGACGTTTCCGCCCATTTCGAGCTTCGGGAAATCGACGCTGCCGTCCTCGATTTCAATTCGGCTGTTGGCATAGGTTATGTCGAAAGTCCCGAACGGCAGCCTCAGCGCGGAAAAAGCCCGCGAGAGCGCGCCGAGCAAATTCAGGCGCATCAGGTTCGGGTTTCTGAGGCTCACAAAACCGGAACCCTTTGAATGGGCTATGTCGCCTATGTCCCCGCTCAATTCGAGCGACAAGTCCACCACCCCGCTCTCGCCGCCATCAAGAAAACCGGACGCGGAGCTCCCCGCGCCGGTTGAAGCGGTTCCGCCGGCGCCGTCGGAAGGCTCGGATTCTCCGGATTCCTTCGACGGGTCGAGCGATATCAAAAATTCGGTAAATTCCGCCTGGTTCATTTTTTCGGCTATCGCCGACGCTTCAAAGAGCGTTTTTCCGTTTTCTTTTTTTATGGTAATGCCCCCGTCGGCGTGGCCGCCGCAAAAATCGAAGGAAGCGTCGTCTACGCGGGTCGTCGCCTTGTCGCTCCTTGCCGAAAACCTGAGGTTTTTCAAAACCGCCGTTTCGATATGCGTGTCGCCCGGGGCAAAACCCGAAACGTTGAAGACGTCCGGAAGCGCGCCGGGATTGTTATGTGGATTGCGCATCAGCCCTCCCACCGTGAGCTGCGGGGGCTCCGCGAACTTCACGACCTCAAACACGTCCCGCACGTCGCCGCCGCCGAGCGACACGAGCTCTTCGGAGGACAGCCCCGAAACGAGAAAGAGAGTCTGCCTGTCGAAAGTCGTGAGGCCGTCCTTGCCGTAAAGCCACTGGACGTTTCCGTGCGCGTTGCGGTTTTGCGCGCGAAGGCGTATGTCGTAAAGCGAAATGCGCGAGGGGTTGACCCACACGTTGAGCGAAAACTCGTCGAACTTCGAGCCGTTGTAGACGGCGTCCCCGCCCTGCGCCCTGCCGTAGCACCATATGAACTCGGGGCTGCCCCATTTGCCCTCGACAAAAAAGTCCGCCCTCGGGAAAGAGCCATTCTTCGCCCACTCGAACGACTTGAAAACCCTCGACCACCACGGCGCCATAAAATGCGCTATCGCCATCGGGCGTATCGAGCCGTCGACGTATATTTTATAGCGCATGTCCTTCAGGTTTTGGACGAATCTTCCCGACGCCTTCCAGCCCTCTACCGACTGGACCTCAAGCTTTGAGGCGTCTATCACGCCGGACGATGAATCGAACTCCACCCTGCCCGCCGCGCGGCGGACGGGAATGCCCATTACCGAGCAGTCGGACGCCTCAAAATCGGCATCGGCGCTAAACTTCGAGCCCGAGAAATCGCACTTTGCGGAGCCTTTCAGCGAAAGACCGCGCTTGAACTCGAAATCCTGAAGTTCGCGTATCCCCGCCAGAGACTTGTGCCCCGTAAAAATTTTCGGATCGAGAGAGCCCGAAAACTCGGCGGCGAGGCGCATTGACTCGTCCAGCGAAAAATTCGCCCCGAAGCGGTAGTCGTCGAACGCGGCGAAAGCCTCCCAGCCATCCCCCGCCGACTCTTCGTCGAAATAGTCCTTGCGCATGGACACGTTGTCCAGCCTGAAACCTTCATACTCTATATTGCCGGCGGAAACGTAGACATTGGAGAGCGCAAAAGACCCGCCGCCCGCCAGCAGGTTTGCCGAAGCCGAAATGTTGCCGCACTGCGGAAGGGCGCCGCATGAAAACTTTTCGGCGCGGATCCCCACGGACAGCCCGTCGGATATTTTTCCGCCGTCGTACCGCAGGGAGAGCCGCAGGTTCTCAAAACGCGCCTCCCCGGGCTTGGCGGGAAACGCCGCGGACTCGGAGTAGAAAATCAGCCTGCCCTTGCTCGACTCCGCTCCGGACAAAAAGAGGTCTGCCGAGCACACGGGCGAGGAGAAAATTTCGAGATATTTGGAATACTTTTCCGCCGCGGCGACCGCCGAGTTTATCCTGTCGGCGATTCCTCCGCCCGAGCCCGCGCCGGCGCCGCCGGAAGGCATATCCACGCCGTTCCTGCGCAAAAACTCCTCGGCGGAAAAATTGTCCGAAACATCCGCCGACACCGCCGCCGTGAGGGACGCTATCTTGAAGTACGCCGACTCTACTCGCCACCATCGGCCGGTTTTGGAAGCGCTCAGATATATGTGCGAAACCGCCGGAGCATCGGCAACGCCGCGCACGGTGTCGCCGAGGGCGCCCCCGTAAACCCGAATGTCGCGCGGGGAGGCGTCCCCGTTCAGAAGCCTTATGGGCCAAAACGAGGCGTCTATCCTCTCAGCGGAAAAGAAGGGCGACGGCGTGCCCTCCGCGCGCAGCGTGACGCCGTATATCCGCACCCGCCCGTCCACCGACACGGACGCGCCGGAATAGCGCAGGTCGAAGCCCGCCGCGGACGCCGCGCGCGCGACGGCTGCGTTGGCGAAATCCGGCAGAGGAAACTCCCTCTTGCGCAGCGCGTAAAACGCGAGCGCCTGGGCGACCAACATGAGCGACAGCAGAAAATTCAGCGGATAAAGCGCCCTCCGGAAAGCGTCCCGGGCGCGCTTGGCAAAAGGCGTTGTCGGGCGCTTTTCCAAGTTTATTCCGACGGCGGAACCGGCGGGTCCTTTTTGAGTTCGGAGGGCTCGGAGCGCTTCGAGACGATTTCAAACGCGGCGTCTATAAAGTCTTGCGAGGGCACGAACACCGCGTCGTCGGATCTGGATCCGCCGTACTGCCTGGTTCCCCCCACGCGCTCGGTCAGGAAAATCTCCCGAGTTTTGACCGACGCCGCATCCGCCCCGGGCAGATCCGCCGAAAACGAAACCGAATACGCCCACGGCAGTTTCTTGCCGCCCGCCGAAACGCCGTCGGCGGAAAACTTTTGCGGCAGATATTCCGAAACCGAAAACGACTTTGCGGCGGCGACCAGGGCGCGCGCCGCCTCGGCGTCCCGCGGGGGAAGCTTTTTAATGGCGTCCGCGACGGTCGCCGCCCCCGACGAGCGGACTTCGAAAACCGCCGCAGAATCCGGCAGCCGCGCGATTTTGACGGAAGAAATTTCGGCGGCCGCCGGCAGCGACCAGAGAGCCTTGGAGCGGTATTTTAAAAAGTCGGTGGACGCCGCCTCGGCGAGCTCTTTGCTTATTCCGTAAACCGCGCTTCCCGATCCGGTCTTTGCGTACATCAGAGGCTCTCCGGCGTCGTCGTACTCGGAGCCAATCTGGATGGAGTCCGACCCTCCGTCGTCGCGCGTGACCGTTATGCGCAGGCAGTCGGGGCCTATCCCGTACTGGGAGAAATTCGCGGCGGAATCGCTCACGAAAGTCCGCGCCCTGACTTTTGAAAGCTTGTTGAGAACGTCGCTCACCGCCGCCAGATCCGCGCTCGCTGTAGCCCCTTTGCCGCCGGCGTTCCCCACAACGTCCCAAAGCCCGCCGGCGAGCTTGTGGAACGACACCGTCCTGCCGCCCTTCGAGATTTCGAGAGCCGTGGCGCGCTCGGCGTCGAAGCGGAAGAACGACTTGTCGCGCAGTTTCGTCTGGAGGTTTTCGAGATTTTTTAGAAACGCGGCGTCGAGCGTAAAGAGGGTCGGGTTGTCTTCAAGCCTCGCGTACACCTGCGCGCCGTCCTTTGTTTTGGAGCCTATCAGAAGCACCTGCCTCCTGTTGGTGCCCTGCAATGTCACGCTCGCCGGCAGCGTCCCGCCGTCAAAGCCCGCCTCCGAAAGAGTCGCATCCTGAGGGAAGCCCATCGCGCAGACCCTGCATATCTCGTCGAGAAATGCGTCCACCTCGCGCGGGTCGGCGGCGGCGGCGATGGGGGTCTCCATCTTCCACTTGCCGCCGTCGCGCACCAGCCCCACGCGCAAAAAATTCGTCTTGGGGTCGGCGGGCGACGCCGCTATCGGCAGGCGTACCGAAAACGCCGATACCTCGAAGCGCGGTATGTCGAACACGAGCTGGTTGCGCAGCCGCTCCATATCCACTATCAGCCCGTCCACAAATTCCTTGTCCACAACCACTATCCTGTCGGAGAGCGAGTCGAACAGGTATATCCGGTTGCCGACGGGCGCGCCCTTGCCTACTTTGAGGGAGTACATTTTTTCGCCGTTGCCGTATTTGAAGACGTACGCGGGGTCGTCGAGCCCGTACTCCGCGAGCCCGTGGCCGCGCTTGATCGCCTCCGCCGCCGCAAAGCCCGTCTCCTTTTCGAGGAATTCGAGCTGGTTGATTATGCGGTTTACGGCAAAAAGATTTGCCGGCCAGTCTATGGGAGAGACTATGCGCCACCTGTTGTTTTCAAGCCTCAGCACCCTCGGCTTTTCGACCGACTTGCCCTCGATTTCGAGAACGGTGATCGGCGCCATTGCCCTGCGCTCCGGCGCGTCGGGCGATGCGTCGCGCTCGAGCCCCCAGATCGCCGCGAACAGCGCAAGGTTGGCAACCAGCAGAAAAATCGTGAATTTAAACCTCATAATGTCAGTTTCTCCTCGCGAGCCACACGAACAGCGACATCGCCAATATCGCGGCCGGAAGAACCATAAAGCGCCATCCGAGGCCGGCAATCTCGTTCATGGAAAGCGTCAGCGAATACGACTCGAGCTGGCGCGCGGGTATGTTGAGCATTGAGTTTTCGTCAAACATCCAGTTTACGGCGTTGACCGCGAGCTTGGAATTCCCGAGCCTGTTGAACCGGCTGTTTGCCGCGAAATTCTCGTCGCCGAATACAACGAGCCTGCCGCCGGGTATCGTCAGCCCGAGGTCGTTGCCGCCGACCCTCGACGCCGCCATTCCCAGCGGAAGCGGCCCGGGCAGGTCGGCGGAGTCGTCGTACCGCTGGATCCCCGCGCGGCGGTAGGAGGTTTCCGCCCAGCTCGTCGGGCCGCTCAAAATTACCGGATCGACTTTCAGGGAGTCGTCGAGCGGAGCGCCCATGTCGGGCCGGACGGGGCGCACGGAGCCGAACTGCACCGGCATTCCGATGTCCACGAGATACTTGGCTATCGGGTGCGGCGTCTGAGGGAAGCTGCGCGCGATGAGGTCGCCCGCCGAGCTCTCGTAGTCCCCGCTGGAATCGAGGACGAGCTTGTCGTCGCTCATCAGCCCCCACTCGAACAAAATGTCTTCAAGACCCCCGAGCGGCCCGAGCGAAAGCAGCATCAGAACCCTGCCGTTGGAGTTGATAAGGTATTTGCGCAGCTCGTCTATCTCGCGCGGCAGAAAGGCCGCCTGGGCGCCCGCTATCACGACGAGCCCCGCGTCCTGCGGCACCTGCTTTGCCTCGCCCAAGTCGAGCTCCTCTACCGAATAGTTGCGCGACTTCAACGCCGCGGCGAACTCCGAAAGCCCCCGCGACGGCGACGAATCCTTGGCGCTCATTTCGCCGTGCCCCTTCAAAAAATAAACCTTCTGCTCGCCGCCCCTCGAAACGTTCAGAATCGCCGAAGTGACGAGCTGCTCGCCCCTGAATTTCGGCGGCTTGCCCTCCTCCGAAGAATAGAAGTCCGAAAACGGGATTTTTTTGAACTTCTGCCCGCACGCGACGATAGCCATGTCCTCGATGTCGCTTCCGAACCTGCGGGCGAGCGCCTCGGCGCGCGCGCTTTCGATGTGCGCCTGCACGAAGCGCGCCTTCACGGGCGCGTGTTTTTCGGAAAGGTATTCGTACTGCGAAAACAGCGTGCGCAGATCGCGCCGCGCGCGGGCGGCTTCGGGGTTTTCGGAATCGGGGCCGAACACAGCGTAGATTTCAACGGGCTCTTTGAGGCCCTTGACGTACGCTACGCTCTCGGGGGAGAGCGAATGGGCGCCGTCTCGGGATAGGTCGAAATTCGCGTAGTGGCGGGCGGCGAGAAAGTTCAGCCCCGCGAACAGCGCCGCCCCCAGCGCTATCTGTACCCACAGGTTGAGGGCGCGCACGCGCGTGGCGTATTTGAAGTCGTCGAATCTGCCGGGATTTCCGCTCATGCGCTTTTGGACTCCGTAATCAGGGACGTGAACGCCACGAACACCGCGGCGGTGCTAAGGTAGAAGAAGAACGGGCGGGTGTCGAGAAGCGCTCCGGAGAACTCGTCGAGGTGCCTGAAAGTGTCGACGTACGACACGGCGGGCTCGACCCACGACAGCGCCCCCCCCGGATCCGCCGGAAACTTAGACACGAGCCCCGCGCCTACTATCGCCAAAAATAGCATCCCGAACGAGAGCATTCCCGCGACGAACGTCGTGCGGGTCAGGGAGCTCGCAAAAACGCCTATCGAAACGTACATCGCGCCGCTCACGAGCACAAACAGATAGCCCGCGGCGGCGCGCTCCGAGAACAGCAGCCGCGAATCCGCCGCCGCCTGCGGCAGGTAGAAAAACGCGGTGAGCGGAAACGCCAGCGTCATCGCCCAGAGCAGCGCGTAAAAGAAATACGCCGCCAGAAATTTGGAAAGGACTATCTCAAACGCCGTGACGGGAGTCGTCATCATGGTTCCGAGCGTCCCCATGCGGCGCTCCTCGGAGAGGCTGCGCATGGTCAGCAGCGGCACCATGAAGAGCACGGGAATCCAGAACGCGGCGAGGAAAATCTCCGTCGGCGACCTGTCGCCCGCGCCGCGGCTGACTTCTATGAGCGAATAAAGGTATATCACGCCCATGAACGCCAGAAAGAGAAACGCCGCAATGTACGTGGACGGCGAGATGAACATCTGGTTTAGCTGCTGGTTGAAAAGATAGCCGAACTTTCTCACTTCTTCCTCCTTCCGCCGCCCTCGGGCAGATCCGAGGTCTGCTCCCAGCTCCGGCGCGTGGCGGCCATGAATATTTCCTCGAGGCTCGGCTTTTTGTGCGCGACCTCCCTGAGCCCGAGCCGCTCGTCGGCGGCGAGGGAGCTTATGAGCTTCCGCCCGATTCCGGAGTTTTCACCCGCGCGCAAAACATAGCCGTAGTACCCCTCCGAGTCGGGGCCGAAACTCGACGCTATCGCCGCCTCGGGGCAGGCGGACGCGAGGATTTTCTCCGCCTCCGCGGGAGGAGCCTTGATTGAAATTTCGTACTTGTCCCAGGCGATGAACTCGCGCCGCAGGCTCTCGGGAGACCCGCTGGCGACTATCGTCCCCTGGTTTATTATCATCACCCTGTCGCACATCAGCTCGATTTCCGGCAGGATGTGGCTGCTTATTATCACGCTCATCTTCCCGCGCAGCGAGTTTATCAGCGCGCGGATTGCGAGAATCTGGTGCGGGTCGAGGCCAATGGTGGGCTCGTCCATTATTATGACCTCCGGCCGCGACAAAATGGCGTCGGCGATTCCCACGCGCTGGCGGAAGCCCTTTGAAAGGTTGCCTATTATCTTGTTGGACGCCTTGCGCAGCAGCTGGCAGGTCTCCATGCTCTCGTCCACCCGCGCGCGGATTTCGGAGCTCGGCACGCCCTTTATGCCCGCGCGGAACGTCAGGTATTCGCGCACCCGCAGATCCTCGGGCAGCGGGTTGTTTTCGGGCATGAAGCCTATGTGCCTGCGCGCGGCGTCGGGGTCGGCGGCCACGCTCTCGCCGCAGATGAACACGCTGCCGGAGGACGCGGGCATCAGCCCCGATATTATGCGCATGGTCGTGCTCTTTCCCGCGCCGTTGGGCCCGAGAAACCCCACGACTTCCCCCTTCCCTATGCGGAAAGACACGTTGTCGATTGCCCTTACCCCCCCGTAGGTCTTGGTAAGGCGGCGTACAACGACTGAATTCGGCGCGTCCGAATCGTCCATATCGAGGCAAATAATTTGCGCAGAGCGCGGGGTTTAAAGCGGGAGGCGCGGCGCGGATTTCGCGCGGGATAGGCGCCTATTTCGCCATCTTTGAGGAAATAAACGCCTTGATGTCGCCGAGAGTGTGGATCTTCTGGAGGTCTTCGTTGTCGATGCTCGTCCCTACGGCGTCTTCCACCGCCAGAACGATTTCGACCATCGTCAGCGAGTCGAGCCCGAGGTCGTCCACCATTCTGAGGGAATCCTTCGGGTCTTTGAGCAGATCCCGCTTTTCGGGTTCGAGAAAGCGCTCTATTATGCCTATGACTACGGGGCCGGCGAGTTCGGCGTTGCCGGTTTTTCTGAGTTCGACCGCCTTTTCTATGGTCTCGGGGGAACAGCGCTTCAGGGTTTCGCGCAGGGCGGCTTCGTCTTCCGGAGTAAATTTTTGTGAATCCATAAGGCGCATATCAACACATACCGAACCCGATTTCAACAAATTAAAAACGGGCGCGGAATTTTTTATTTGCGCGCGCGGGATCGGGATTTACCATGTCTGCAATGAATTGCGTTTTGCTCCCGAAAGGTTATCCCATGCGGCTGTGCGCGGGCTCCCCGAAGCTCGCGCACATAAGGGAAACGCTCGGAATGCGCGACGGCTGCGAAATCTTCGCGGGGATAGCGGGGGAGAAGCTATGGGTATGCCGCCTGCATTTCGAGGCGGGCGGCGGGGCGGCGTTCGAGCCCCTGCGGGAGGTTCCCGCTCAAAAGCCGATGAGGTTCGCGGCGGCGGTGGCGTTCGCGAGGCCGCAGATAGCGCAAAGGATACTGTTCGAGGCCGCGTGCCTCGGGGTTTCGCGGCTGGTTTTCTACCCTGCGGCGAAGGGGGAGGCCGCCTACGCCAAGAGCTCCCTCTACTCCGGAGGGAAATTTTCCGAGTGGCTGGAAAAGGGCGCGGAACAGGCGTGCGCGCCGGACATTCCGGAATTTTTCGCGTGCGGTTCGCTCGCGGAGGCGTGCGGCTGCATTGCCTCCGCATTCCCCAACCCCCTGCGCGTGGCGCCCGACCTCTATGAGGCGACGGCCAACTTATGGGATTTCGTGCCCCGCCTCGCGGAGGGCGGAGCCGCCGCCTGCGCGGTTCTCGGCGGGGAGAGGGGGTTTGCGGACTCCGACCGCGAATACCTGCGCGGCGCGGGCTGGACGCTCGTCTCAATGGGCAGGCGCGTGATGCGCACAGACACCGCTTTTATCTCGACATGCGCGCTCTGCCGCGCCATGATGTTTGACAACCATGCGCTCGCATTAAAACCGGAAAACCTATGAAAATATTCTCCGTCCTGCCCATCGCCGCCGCAGCCGCGGCTCTCCCGCTCGCGCCGCACGCGTTCGCCGAAGCCGGCGGCCTCGCCGACCCGAAGTTCGAACAAAAACTCGACACCCTCTGGGACGGCGCCGCAAAAACGTTCTACTCCCCCAAGACAAACCTCTTCTACACCGCGCCCGTGGACAAGATGCCGTCTCCGGAGGAAATCGCCGAATACAAGCCTCTCAAAAAGAACGGCGACCCGAATTACATGGGCGGCGGCACGGGAATCGAGGACTGCTCGATGCTCTGCGGAATAATGCTCGTGGGGCTCTGCGACAAATACGAGCTGACCGGCGACGCCGAAACCGCCGAGTGGGCGCGCAGGATAGCGCGGGGGCTGATGCTCGCCGACACCGTGCACGGCGACCCGGGGTTTGTCGCGCGCGGCGTGTCGCCGTCGGACGGCAAAAGCGTCTACCCCGAAACTTCGCGCGACCAGTACACACACAACATACACGGGCTGTGGACGTACTTCCATTCAAAAATCGCAAGCGACGCAGAAAAGGCGGAAATCGCGAAAATCTTCGGGGAGGTCGCTGAAAAGATGAAGCGCGAAATCCGCCCCGACACCGACCCGCCGTACACTTACAGGCTGCACAGGGGCGTCCCCGACAAGCGCGGGGTTGCGAAAATGCACGACGTCCACCCGCACGAGGCCGCCCGGCTGGGAATGATCTACGCCGCGGCCTACGACGCCACGAAAGACAAAAAATACCTAAACTGGTACAATTCCATTTACAAGGACATCGCCGAAGGCTCCGCCAAATTCATCGGAATGGGAGAGCCCTACTATAAACACCTTGTGCCGGCGTACTCCGTGGCGCAGATGAACGCCTCGCTGCAGCTCGTAAGGGACGTGGAGCCGAACTCGGCGAGGAAAATCCAGCTCTCGCAGATCATGGACGCCATATCGGGATTCATAGACAAATACCCCGTCTACCGCGTCTCCGACAAAGGCGTGCGCGACGCCTCCGAAATCATGTGGGGGCAGATGCTGGCAAAAGGCTACAAGCTCTCCGCCGCCCGCCGCGAAATCCTCGAAAGAAACGTCATGAAAGTCGGCCCCCGCGACCCGTACGGAATCTACATGGCATTCTCCGCCTACTGGCGCGCGCGCCTCGACGAGGCGCGGGGCAAGTGAGCCGCGCCCCGAAATTCAGGGGGAAAAGGCCGTAAAGATTGCCCTTTCGGTTGGGCGGCTAACATCGCGGCCGCTGTCCCCGCGCTTTCAGCCCGTTAAAAAATGCCCATTTGGGCGGGAGGCGGTGGCGCTTTCTCACGCCGTTTTTTGGCGCGCATTAAACCCGAAACAGGCTCGGCGCGAACCCTCCCGCCCGCTTCCGGATTCGCGGCCAACGCATGTAAAAACGCTCTTTCGAGATAGGCACGGAGGTTCAGCCCGGGCGCGCCCTCTCGGGGGGCGGCTATTCGGCGAGCAGGACTATCGCCGGCATGCTTTCGTCGCCGCTTTCGCGCGTTTTCGAGCACAGGCGGTCGGAGAGGCTTCCGGGGATTGCGAGCGTTCCGTCCGACCACGCGCACTCGTCCGAGACGTCCTCGGGGGAATCGGAAGCCAAGTCCTGCGCCAAAATCCGCGACGGCTTTTTGGGCATTTTAAAGGAGATTGAAGAGAACTTCCCGAAAAGCCCGACTTTTTTGCCCGAAATGTCGGCATCCACCGCGATTTTCGCCGGCGGAAAGAAAATCCCCCTGCCGGTCTTTATGCGCGGCATTACCGACACGGCTACCGGCCCGTCGGGGTGGCGGCTCGCGAGGACGAACGGGGCGTCCGCGCCCTCCGGCGAAACTTTCGGAAGCGGCAGGTTGCGCGCGACGACTGCGGGGGCCGACTGCGCCAGCTTCCTGCCCCATGCGTCCCTCCACCAAGTCTGCCCCTCCGAGAAAGTCCAATCGTCTTCAAGCCTCTCTTCCGAGAAAACCGTCCTGGACTTGTCGAGCGGAAAGGCGGGGGCAATCCTCGACCACCTCACGGCGCGGACGACCTCCGCGCTCTTGAACCTGCGCCGCGCAACCTCGTCGGAGCGCGCGGCTCCCCAAAACGGCGAGCGCATTACGCCGTACGCGCAGCCGAGCCCCGCCCCCGTGTAGACGTCGTCCTCGACGTTTATCAGTCCCTTCCCTCCGGCTTTTTCGCCCTCGGAGAGATACCATGCGGTTCTGGAAATCGTGCTCGGGGTAGTCAGCGGCGTGATGGTGTCGTAGACGCGGGTGTAGCCGCTCACTTTCAGAAGCGCGCGGATTCTATCCAAAAGTTTGGGATCGGAATTTTCAAAAGCCCCGCTGCCCGCGAACGCCCCCTTGGATTTGTCGAAACGCAAATCGTTTACGGGAGAGTTGGGTATGCTGTGCTCTATGAGCAGCCCGGGGTGCAGTTCCGCTCCGAGTTCGGTGAGCATCTTGCGGAACTCGACGCTGTGCGCCCTCTCGCCCCAATCGACTTTCCAATAATTTATGCCGGCCTCTTTAGACCACAATATGCGCTCCCTCCAATATTCGCGCTCGCGCTCCGGAGTGAATTTTTCGTCCGGATTTTTGCGGGCGCACTGGGCGGCGACCCACAGTCCCGCGCCCTTCCACCCGCGCTCCCTGACGCGCGCGTCCAGCTTTTTGAGCCTTTGGGCGAAAGACTTGTCCGCGCAGGACGGAAATTTCGACTCGTCCAATTCGAGGGAGCCGAAAAGATATATCTCCTTAGCCCTGTCTATCTTGGGCTTGACGTCCCAACCGTCGTCAAAGAGGAACGTCAGATCTCCGCGAACCGCATCCCAACCGTCGATCCATCCGCCTTCGGAGAATACGGCGCAATCTCCTATGTTTTCGCGCGCGCCCGCCGCGCCCTGGTCGCCTGCGAACAAAATTTTTCCGTCACCCCGCACGCTTCCCGGAACCAGCGAAAGGTTTTGGGTCGCCCATGTGCACCACGCATTCGGCGATTCCCCAGCCCCGGCGGGCACGAGCGACTCCGCAGATCCGGAACCGCGGCAGCCGAGGCAGGACAACGCCGCCACAACCATGCACACCGAAAGCGCGCTCCCCCTGAAAACATCTCCATTCATATTGAAGCCCGATTATGTCGGCCGCACAGATACTTTCAATACTTTACCGCCTCAAATTTTTGTTGTCTGAAAGCGCGCTTTCCCAATAATATCATCCATATGAAATTCGCCAAATTTCCCTATTTTCCGCTTGCGTTTTTCTGCGTTTCCGCGGCGCTTGCGGCTCCGGAAAGAATAGTCTTCGACACCGACATGGGCAACGACGTGGACGACGCCCTCGCGCTCTCCATGCTCCACCGCTTCCAAAAGGAGGGGAAAGCGGAAATAGCCGCGGTTCTCGTCAACAAGGGCGCCCCCGAAGCCCCCGTTTTCTGCGCGATTCAAAACGAATATTTCGGGAACGGAAACGTTCCCGTCGGACATATCGCGGACGGCAAAACCCCCCGTGCGGGGGCGTTCGCCGGAAAAGTCGCCGCGGCGAAAAATTCAGACGGCTCCCCCAAATATCCCCTTCCCGAACGCGCGCGCGGAGGCAAGTTCCCCGACGCGGTAAAGCTCGCGCGGAGAGTTCTGGCGGAATCCGAAGACGGGGGCGTCGTCTACATATCCGTCGGTTTCCTAACGAACGCCGCGCGGCTGCTCGAATCCCCGCCGGACGAAATCTCCCCTCTCACGGGCGCCGAGCTCGCCGCAAAAAAGATAAAATTCTTTTCGGTGATGGGCGGAAATTTCGCAGACACCAAGCACGCGGAATATAATATAAAAGAGGACGCAAAATCCGCGCAAATTTTCGCGAAGCTCTGCCCGTCAAAAATATATTTCAGCGGCTACGAAGTCGGGGACAAGCTCCGCTTTCCGCAAAGCATGCTCGACGAGAAAATGCGCCCCGGCAATCCCGTGAACGCTGCCTACAAGCTATACGCCGAAATGGTCAACGGCGGGAAATCAGACAGGCACGACCGCCCCTCGTGGGATTTGACGAGCGTCCTGTTCGTTTTCGAACCCGAACTATTCGGCGTCTCCGAAAGCGGAAACGTTTCGTTTGACGACGCCGGCCGGACGAAATTTTCCCCGTCGGAGGGCGGGAAATCCGCATATCTGAAAATCCCCGAGGGGAGAGCTGAAAAAATTCTCGAAAAACTCGCAAATGCCGCCGCCTATGAACCGCTCAATTAAGACGCTGTTTACTGCTATGATCGCGCTATCCGCCGCATTTGCGGCGGCGGGCGAAATCAGGACGCTCGAGCTCAGGCCCGCAAAGGGCATGACGCGCGCAAACCTCTCCTATATCGAGCCTGCCGCGGATTCCAAGCCGCGCGGCTTTCTGCTGCTGGCGTCCGGATACAACAGCGACGGGACTTTCCTCATAAAAAAGCCGGAATGGAGGGAGTTTGCGGAGAAATTCGGGCTGATTCCCGTCGGGCTGTCGTTCGCCTCGGAACTCCCGAATTTGAGGGACGGCACGGGCTATTATTACGCCTCAAAGGGCTCCGGAAAAGTCCTCTTGGACGGCCTCGAAAAGATAGCCGGCGGCGAACTGCCGATATACATGTGCGGATTTTCGGGCGGGGCGCACTTCGTGGCGCGGTTCGCGGAGTGGAAGCCCGGGAGGGTCGGGGCGTTCTGCGCCTACGCCGCCGGATGGTGGGACTATCCCCGACGCATAAAGGACGCCCCATGCGCGATAATCGCGTGCGGGGAAAAGGACGAGCGGCTGAAAGCGTGCTTCGACTACTTTTCGTGGGGGAGAAGGCTGGGGCGCAAGTGGACTTGGATAGAGCTCGCCGGCACGGGGCATTCGCATTCAGGGAGGCTCGACGAATTCGTCCGCGAATACTTCGGGGCTATTATGGACAAAAAGCCGAAAAGGCCTGTCTGCGAAAACCTCGAGACGGGGAAAATCCAGCCGGAGATGTTTGCGCGCTCGTCGAAAACCCTGCAATCCTACTATCCCGACGAAAAGCTCGCAAAATCCTCCCCCCATTCCCGAAAGTGACGCGCGGGAAAATGCGCGCCTCAAACGTTTTTTTCTTTATCAAACGATGTTCGTGCGTTAACGTCCCGAGAAAAGATTTTCATCATATTATGCGAAACATATTCCAATTTATCCTCGCGTTCGCCTTCGCGTTCGCGGGCGAATGCTTCGCGCAGGCTCCGAAACCCGCGGAGACGGCGGGCGTTTTCGTATCCATAGACACGGTCAAGCGCGACGACATCAAAGCCTACGCGGATTCCCAAAAGGGTTTTGAGGAGGCCGCCAAAAAGTTCCCCGGCTGCCTGCGCGCGCTCTTCATGCAGAACGCATTTTACAAGGACAAATTCATAAGGTACGCGGAATTTTCCTCCGCCGCCGACGCGAAAAAGTTCGCCGAAGCCCAGCGCGCCCTCAAAACGCCCGCCCAGTCGGAGACGGCTGTGTACGAGGCGGCGAAACAGGCGGACGCATCGACGCCGCTGATAATAGCCGTCGATTTCGACGAAATCCCCGCGGCCTCGGTCGCCGAATTCATGAAGATATCAAAGCCCCTGCGCGACGGCACAAACACGGAAAAGGACACGCTCTCGTACGAGCTGTATGCCTCCCCCGAAAATCCCACCCGATTCTTCCTCTTCGAGCTATACAAAAACCGCGCCGCCCACGCCTTCCACTCCAAGCAGTCGCATTTCACCGAGTGGGACAAAAAATGCTCGGAAATGAAATTCGGGCGCAAGGGCAAATTCATAGACGTAAAAGCCCCCTCTAAATAGGCTTTCGGAACCTCCGGATTCAGCGCCCTTCTACGGATTTTCCCTCCGTCCGCAAAGAATCCAAAGCGTTAATGGGCAAAAAAAGGCGCGCCAAATTCGGCGCGTTTTTTTGCCCTGCGGAGGGCAAGTTAAAAGCAGGGCTGCAAAACAGGGGCTATTCGGGCTCAACCCAACGCCGGAGCGGCCGCACGTCAGCCCTCCGACACGTCCCAGCCGAAAAAGGCATACATCAGCACTGAAAACGACGCCATAACCGCCACGCTTTCAAACGGCGTGCGCACGCACGCGAGAAAGGCGGCAGCCGCGACCGAAAGCCCCAGCACGGCGGAACTCAGGCTAATCCTGCGCCTGGCGAGCGCCGCGCACAAAAACAGCGCGGGGGTTGCCAGCACGAGGGCTAATCCCGCATAGCCGTTTTCTATGACGCACCTCTCCAAATCGGAGTTCGGCGACTGCCACGGCGCCGGCCCGAGGTCGCTGCCCTGAAAATACGAGAACACCGTGGAAAACGACGCCTCCCCCCAGCCGAACACCGGCCGCTCCGAACTCATGGCGCTGACGTCGTCGGATAACGCGGCAATCTGTTGCTCCGTAAGGGCGTTCGGAGAAGCGGGGTCGGACGAAAGGCCTGAAAGTTCCGCGCATTCGCCGCATTTGCCGACGGCGGCAAACAAGACCGCCGCCCCGAGCGCCGCATAAGCCAAAAACGGCACCCACTCCCTGACTTTTACGGAGACTCCTTCCCTGATGCGGCTTATTCTGTACTTTCTCAAATTGGATTTTGTGGGAAGCGAATCCGCCGCAAGCGCAAAAATTCCGGCGGCCTCGACAACCGACGACAGCGCGGCCTCCACCGGCGCCCCGCGGAAAACAGCGCTCGCCCAAAGCAGGAGAGAGCACGCCAGCCCCCAAAACCTCCACGAACACAGCGCCGGCCAGAGCGAAAAGCGCTGCGCCGAATACACCGCCGCCGCGAGCGCCCCGCCCTGCCACAGAATCGCGTACGCGCACCAAGACGCCGCGCTCGGGAAGAGGGAGAAACCGCCGGGGCCGAAACCTATTTCGTCGTTTCCGGCAATCTCCGAGGCCGCCGCGAGAGCAAACCCCAGAATGGCGAGAAAAAACGCGGGTATCGAGCAATAGACAAATATTTTGCGCAGAACGAATTTCGACGTCGCCACGAAGTAGAGCGAAAGCCCGCACGCGGCGGCTGACAGGGCGGCGAGCTCCGAGGTTATCGGATATATCGGGTTGAACGCGCCGGACACTACCGCCCATTGCGGGTTGTCTGCAAACACCGCCCACTCCTTTCCGCCGATCCAAACCCACCCTATCACCGGCCTGCATATCCCGACGGCGGCTATCGCGATGGCCGCGAAATTCGGCAGCAGCAGAACGGGAAATTTCCACACCGCCCCGCGGCGCGCCGTCTGCCAGTTCAGCGCGCCGTGGTACAGGCTTATGGGAGCGAGTATGCCGAGGGCGATGAGCGCGCCAACCCCCAGGTCGGAATCTCCGCCGAAGAGCAGCGCGGTCAGGCAGACGGCAGCCACGGCGGAAAACATCGCCATAGTCTCGCCCGAATTTCTCGAGGTCTTTAAAAGTACTTCTTCGTCTAACATTATCGCGCGGATTTGAAGCAGATTGACTCCGATATTTCGGCGGCTTTTTCGGCTCCGAAGAGCGCGGAAACTGTTTCGAGCGCGAACTCTACGGCGGTTCCCGCCCCCTGCGAGGTTACGAGCGCGCCGTCGCGGACAGTGGAGGCCGCCGCGTCGCGCGTCGGGAGCTCGCCCGCCACGGACGGATGCGACGCGCACCTGCGCCCGCCGATTATCCCAGCGCGCCCGAGCGCCGCCGGAGCCGCGCAAATTGCGCACATGAGAGCCCCCTCCCCGTCCAGCCTTTTGAGGAGGCCTGCAAGCCGCGCGTCGGAGGCCGCCGCAAACACCCCCGGGCCGCCCGGGAGAACCGCCGCGTCGAAACGCCCTCCGGCAATGTCCGCAAGCATCGCGTCCGCCTCTATCGGGATTCCGCTGCGCCCGACTATCCGGCGGGAATTTCCGACGGCCGCGGTCAGCACGTCGGCCCCCGCCCTGCGGAGAATGTCCGCCGGCGCGAGCGCTTCGATTTCCTCAGTGTTGTCAAAGAGTATTACGAGAACTTTTTTCATCGCTTGTCGTTTCGGTTGGGGCGCCCGCCGGACAGGATGAAGCCGACGGCCTCTTCCCAGTATTTCGGGCTGTCCGGAAGCCCGTAATGGCCGCGGTCGGGAAATTCCGCGAGCCTTCCGAGACCGCGCGGGGCGGCCTTGTAATTTTCGAGCGCGTTTCTGAACGGCACCACCATGTCGCGGCGTCCGTGCATAAATAGCGCGGGAAATTTAAATTGCGATATTTTCGAAGAATTGTCGAGCATTTCCCACGGTATAATATTTACCGGCAAAACCGCCTTTACCGCTTTCGAGAACCCGCCTATTATCACGGCGCAGCGGATCCCCGGGTGGCGGGAGGCGATTTCGCACGCAGCCGCGCTCCCGAGCGAATAGCCGACGACCGCTATGTCGGAATCCTCAAAGCCGAGCTCTTCGGACACATGCCTGTACGCCGCCTCGGAGGATTCTTCCAAACCCTTTATCGACGGCTTTCCGGAGCTCAGCCCGTACCCGGGATAGTCGTACGCGAAAACCGAAATCCCGCGGCGCGCGTACTCCTCCAAAAGCGGGCGGATTTCGCCCAGGTCTTCGCCGTTGCCGTGGCTGTATATCGCGCAGACTTTGGAATCCTTGGCGGGAATCCAGAGCGCGGCGGCCTTTCCCCCGCCGGGGAGCCCGAGATATATTATGTCGCCATCGTCCGAATACGACGCGGGCGGCGCGGGAAATATTATCCGCTCGGCGAACAGGCGCGCGAACAGAAGCAGCGCGCCGTACGCGCACGCGAGCACGAGAACCGCCGCCGCAAAAATTTTCATATCCCCTCCGATACGGTTTTGTCGAGCAGCTCCCAGAGCGGCGGGGGCACCGCCTCGGGGCGTGTCCGCGGGTCGATGCCCGACGCCCCGAGCCACCCTAATACGGTTTCGGAATCGCCGCCAAGCCCCTTTGCGATGGAGCCCAGCTGCTTGCGCCTGCGCGAAAATATCCGCCTTATAAGCGACTTCGCGCGCGGCGAAAATATGCGCGGGCACTCCTTTCGCGAGAGCGGCAGAAGCATGGAGTCCACGCCGGGGCGCGGAAAAAAGCAGGCGGCGGAAACTTTGCGCGCCGCGCCGACATCGTAGGCGGCGGAAAGGAATATGGAAATGGGCGAATAGTCTCCGGAAGAATTTTTCGCCGCGAACCTCAGCGCGGCCTCCCTTTGCAGCATCAGCGACATGCGCGACGGCAGCCTGCCCGAGAGCACGGCGTCGAGCCACGGGGTGCTTATCGCGTAGGGGAGGTTGGCGACTATTTTAAAATCCCCGCAGTTTTCGGGCAGCCCCGCGAGGGGGAAATCAACGGCGTCGGCGTTTAGGAGGTTGAAATTTTTTTCGCCCGCGAAATAGGAGCGCAAATGCGCGCACATCGACTTGTCGAGCTCCACCGCGTAAACTGTCGCGCCGCGCGAGAGCAGCGCGCCCGTGAGCGTCCCGAGCCCCGGGCCGACCTCGACGACGCAATCGCCCTCCTCGACGCCCGCGAGCTCGAGCGACTTGCGCACGATGTTTGGGTCCACCAAAAAATTCTGCCCGAGCTTTTTGGACGGCACGTGCCCGAGGGAGCGCAAAATCTCCGCGGTGCGCGTGGGCGTAAACTGTCCGCTGTTTTCCATGATATGCCGCAAAAACTATCCCAAACCGCCGCGGGCGGGCAACACTATTCGCCTAAAAGCGCCGAAAAACGCCGAGGGCGCGCGACGGCAATATGAAAGGCAGCCGCCGTTTCCGCGCGAAAAGGCGGGTTTGCGCGGCGGCAGGCGGCGGGAAGAGAGCGCAGGGCGCCCCGCGGAAGAACATAAAGATTTTTTAATTTTACATCTCTGCAACAAAAATAATATTATATATAAATATGAAAAGAGCACAATACATATGCTGTTGGGCGTGTGTGCTGGTCTCCGCGCTCTCTTACGGGGCGCGCGTGGAGATCGAATCGCCGTCGGGGAAGGGCGAATTCGATTGCGAAATCAAAAAAGTTTCGGAAAAACTGTCGCGACTCACCGTCCCGAAAGATTCGATTCCCCGCGACGCAAAAACCGTGTTCGTCTCCATCGATTTGGCGCGCGGCCATCGCGGAGAGGAAGGGTACATAGCGCTCCCGCGCGGCGGGATAGTTGACTTCGACTTTCCCGACGGCCAGGCCGTCTACGGGTTTATGGAGATGCCCGTCTTCGGGGCAAAGACTCCGCGCGGCACATTCTGGGCGCAAGTGCGCGGAATGCGCAACGAAGCGGAACTCATGCTGAGGGCGAGGGACGGCAAAATTGAGCCAGTGCTTAGGTTTAGGACGGATGCGACGCCCGACGGCGCCTACGAGGACATCGTAGTGGACTTCAACTTTCTCGACAAAGGCGCCGGGTATGTCGAGATGGGCAAAGCGTACAGGCAGAGCCGGCTCTCCGCCGGCGAGATCAAGCCGATAAAAGAGCGCATTAAAACCTCCCCGAATCTCGAATACGTTGCAAAGGCGGTTCCCGTGCGCATACAATTCCACGGCGCAAAAAAACGCGAGAACAGGGATTTCACCCCCGAAAACGAGCCCCCGATAAAAGTCCGCCTCGACTTCAAAAAATCCATAGAGTTTGCGGACGCCTTCAAAAAGGCGGGAATCGGGGAAGTCGCGTTCTGCTCGGCGGGCTGGCAGAGCGGCGGCTACGACGGGCGCTTCCCCGACCTCTTCCCCGTGCCCGAAGAGTTTGGCGGCGAAAAGGCGCTGAGGGAATTTATAGCCCACGTGAAAAAAATCGGGTATACGATCCACGCGCACACCAATTCGACCGACTGCTACACGTGCTCCCGCATGTGGAACGGCGGCGAGGTTGCGGCAAAGAACCGCGACGGCACCCCGCAGCGCGGCTACTATTGGTGCGGCGGAAAAGCGTACAACCTCTGCGTCAAACACGCGTATGAAAACTACCTTCCGGCGCAGCTCGAAAAAGTAAGGGACCTCGGCTTTGAGGGGCCGCATTACATCGACGTGTTCTCCGCCACCGCCCCGTACATGTGCGCCGACCCGAAACACCCCGCCACGAGGTCGGACACCGCCCGGGTCCAGCGCGACATCGCCGACCTTTGCATAAAGCTGTTCGGCGGGTTTTCGAGCGAATGCGGCTTCGACCACCTGGCGGGCAAGCTCGACTATATAAATTACGTCTCCAACCGAATCCAGCCGTGGTATACCGCGTTAAGCGGCGGGTTCCCCAAAAATGACAACAGGGCAAAGCTCGCGCGGTTTGTCGACCGCTATGTGCCGCTGTGGGAGATAGTCTACCACGGGATAATCCTTTCAAATCCCGACCGATTCACGCAAAACCACACTTTGGGCAACGCCAAGACCGCCGACAGCGGAGATTTGAATTTCAACGCGCGCGACGGCTCGCGCGACTTCCGAAAGACGCTCAAGCTCGCGGAATTCGGCGGGCGCCCGATTTTCTATACGTGCAATTTCGCCGACATTCCAAAGATAAAGCAGGCCTACGACGAATTTCTGCCGCTGCGCCACTTGCAGCTGGAATTTATGGAAGACCACAAATACCTTTCTCCGGAAGTGACGGAAACGACTTTCGGCAACGGGGAAAAGACGGTCTGCAATTACGGCGACAAGCCGTATTCGTACAACGGCAGGGAAATTCCCCCGAGAAGCTACATTCTCGCAAAATGACCGCGCGGCAATGGCGTTCAGGCGCGGCGGCTTGGCCGGAAACGGCGGTAAGGCGGATTTCGCCCCGTCTTCCCGCCGCGTTTTTTTAATTTTTCGGGCCTCCCAATTTTTTTGGCGCCCACGGATGGGGGATAAGCGGTAAGCGGACGCTCCGGAATCCGGAGCATGGAAAACCCGCGCCGCCATATCCGCGAAGCCCGAAAAGGCTATTCAAAAAAGCGCAGCGCGACGGGCATATAGATTTCCGCCCTGCCCGCCACGGAAATTTTTCCGTCCGCAGACTGCGAAAATTCGGCGTCCCGCCACGCGCCGTCGCCGCCGAGCATTTGCGCCCTCGAAAATTTCCGCGCCGATTTGAAGGCAAGCGGAGTTATCGGATCCAACCCGACGTTCGCCAAAACAACGAGCTCCGAGCCGTCTTTGAGCTTCAGGTTTTTGAGGTACGCCTCCGCGTCGCCGTCGTACCATATCCCGCCCGGGGCGAGGCGGTTTAATATCTCGGCGTACTGCGCCTTGCGGGACTCGTTGAGATGGTTCGGCCCCTCGGGGCGGGAGGCGAACACTGCGACTTTTCCGCCGAGCGGATTTTCAAAATAGGTAGAGGCCGCCGCGAGGCGCTCCGCGAATTTTTTGTCGCCGTAAGTATACGGCAGGTGTATGAACTCCGACATGACCTCCGTCTTGTCCGAAAGAGGCTCTATTTTCACGGGATTGGACGGGGGCTCGCAGACAACTCCGGCGATTTTCCCCATGCCCTCGGAAAACCGCTCCCGCGAGATCTTCAAAGACCTGTCCCACGGAGCCGCCTTCACCCCTATGAGGCCCCCCATTCCGCGGCGGCAAATTTCAACCGCAGCCTCGCCGTCGAGAACGCAACCGAGGGATAGGATTTTTTTAATCTGCGCGTCGCCGAGCGCCTTTGCAGCGCTCCCGCGCAGAAAGCACGGCCCGTCCAGTTCGGATATTTCGACGAACGACACGGGCAGGCCCATTACGCCCGTGATGTGGGTCCAGAACGCCGGATCTTTGACGAGCGGCCGGCTGTCGTTGCGCAAATCTTTCGGCTTGGCAATCATAATATCCGCAACGCCGCAGGGTTCGGCGCCTTTCATGAGGCGGCAAAGCTCGTCGTACATGCCGCGGTTTTCGGCGAGGACTTTTTTGTATTCGGCGCCGCTGGCGGGCTCGTAGTCCGGAAAGCGGTTCGGCCAATATTTGGCGCCCGACGCCCCTTCGAGAACCGAGACGACGAGCCCCGCGTGGAGAGTGCGCGCGCTCGTAAAATAGCGGTTGCGGGGGAATGTGTCGATTTCCGCGTAAACCCTGTCCGGCCGCGCCATCGCCTTTTGGAGCGCGAGCGCGCGGGAGGTCAGGTACAAATCGCGGTATTTGGGGTTCCAGTAGCGGGCGTTGCCTATGCGCAAAACGGACTCCCTCCCCTTGCCCGCGAGCTCCCGCGCGATTTGCCCGTCGTGCGCCATATCCTCCAACGAGCCGCACATGTAGCAGGGAATGGAGGGATCGACCGCGTCGATTTCCGCGCGTATGATTTTCGCAAGATCTATCAGCGAGTCGGAAACGGCGCGCATCGCGGCTTCGGAAATTTTTCTGTCGAGCTCGGAATTCCCCGCCAGATGTTTCTTGAGCTGTTCGCGCGTGAGGTCGTAGCCCGAGTCGCGCTTTATCTTCGCAAGATGCAGCGGGCACAGGCATCCGTTTCTGCCGCCGAGCGCGCGGAAATCGTCGTCCACCATCATGACCGCGGGTTTGAGGGCCGCGGCGCGGCGCACGCATTCGCGCAAATATTTTATAAAGTTTTCGTCGAGCGGGCAGACGATGTTTTTCATCCGCCATTCGCGCCCGTCCTCGCGCGAGACCATCTTCTGGAAGGGGTGCGGAACCTCGAGTTCAAAGCCGTGCCCGAGGGTAGCCTGCAATATTATGCCCGTCTTGCAATCGGCTCCGCCCAAGGCGTCGCGCAGGCGGCGGTACTTTTCCTCGTAGAGGGATATTTTGTCGAACGGCGGATTCCCCTCCGGAACGAGAAAAAAGGAGACCATGTGTACGTCAGCCGCCCCCTCCTTGGACATCTTCGCCATGTCGGCGGCCTGCTCCCCAATCTTTCCGTCGAAGAGCATCGCCATGTCGAGTATCTCAACCCCGCCGCCCGAGCTTCCGGCGCGCGCGGGCTGAGCCGCAAACGCCATGCAAAAAATTCCCCAAAACAAGCACAGTCTTTTCATAAAGCTTGATATTAAGAAACCCCGATTCTATATCAAGAGCCGATGAAGGAAAATTCGGTAAACCGTTTACTTGAAATCGTAAAGCGGCTGCGCGCGCCCGACGGCTGCCCGTGGGACAGAGAGCAGACGCACAAGTCCGTGCGCGGGCACCTCGTGGAGGAATGCGCCGAACTGCTGGAGGCGATCGACAACGGCGACGACTGCGGAATGCGCGAGGAGCTCGGCGACGTGCTGATGCACATTCTGCTGCACTGCGAAATCGCGGACGAGCAGGGAAAATTCGACTTTTACGACGTCGCCGAAGACCTCGCAAACAAGCTCGTGCGCCGCCACCCCCACGTGTTCGGCGGGCGCAGGGCAGAAAGCGAAGACGACGTTCTCGGCATTTGGAGGGAAGTCAAGGCTATCGAGCGCAAAAAGCGCGTGGTAGGCGGCCTGTTCGACGGCATTCCGCCGCAGCTCTCCGCGCTGCGCTACGCTCTCGACATCGCAAAAAAAGCCGATTCCGAAACTCTCGAAAAAGCCGCAAAGTCGGCGGCCGCAAAAAATTCGCGCGGACTCGAAATCGGCAAAAAGCTCTTCGACTGCGTGAGGGAGGCCGCCGCCGAAAAAATCGAGCCCGAGGGCGCCCTGCGCGACTACATTTCGGAAATCGGGAGAGCCTCCCGCGGGGAGGCCTCCGAATAGGCGGCGCGAAAGGCGGAATCCGGTGGAAAGAATCGCAAGAGAGGCGGAAATCGATTGCCCTCCGGCGGGGCGCGTCAAGCTGAAAATCGTGGACCGCCCGAATTCCCGCAGCTTCAAAATGTGGGCGGATTCCCCGCATTCGGCGGTGGTCTCCAAGCCGCCGCGAGCGCCGCTAAAAGACGCGCTTTCGTTCGCGCGCTCAAACGCGGGCTGGCTGGCGGAGGCCCTCGCGAATTTTTCAGAGCCCGTGCCGCTGAAAGAATACCTTGAAAAATTCCCGCGCGTCAGCGCGGAGGGCGACGACCTGGACGTGTGGCTGAAACCGTCCGCCGGCGCGGAATTTTTTGTGCGGACCAAAACGGAGCTCGGCATAGTGTACAAGCCCTCCGACGCCGGCGGATCCGTCGAGAGGGTTTTCAGGGACTTCGCGCGCGAAGCCGTCGAGCGCGAAATAAAAAAAATATCCGCCGAGACGGGGCTCGGCTTTTCGAGAATTTCCGTGCGCAGCCAAAACAGCCGATGGGCTTCGCGGTCGGCGGCGGGCGCGCTCTCGTTCAACTGGCGCGTAATGCTGCTGCCGCGCCGGCTCCAGCAGTACGTATTCCGCCACGAGCTCGCCCATGTGAGGTTTATGGACCACTCGACCGCCTTCTGGATTTTCCTAAACCGCCTCATCCCGGGCGCAAAGAGGCTCGACGCCGAGCTCTCTAAAATCGGCGGCGAGATATTTAAAGTCGGCAGATAATTGAAAAAATTCTCGACCTCCGCCCGCGCTCGGAATAGGATTTCGACAATTATGAACCGCATTTTTGCCGCACTCGCGCTTGCGGCCATTCCGCTTTTATCTGCCGCCGCCCAGGAAGGCAAGCCGCCGATGAGGGTATTTGCGCCCGTCACGCGCGCGGACGGGAACCTCGACTTCCTTTCAAAGGTGCCGCCGGACACCGCCCTTATGCCGACGGCGGCCGCGCTGTACAAAAACGACCCCGCAATCTGCGTTCCCTCGGCGGTCGCCGTGGCGGGAAACGACGGCGAGGAATTTGAGATAGAATACGAATTGTCCGTCGGCAGGGTCGGAGGGGAATTCAAAACCGCCGTCCGCGACGTCTACAAGGGAAAAGTTTCGGACAAAAGGCTCGTCGTAAACTTTCCCTTCACCCTCGGCTACATGTTCGAGGACTCCGACGAATACGGCGACTACGAAATCCGCTTCGCCGCCAAAAATCTCAAAACGGGCGAAACAGCCAAAACCTCCACGCCCCTGAAACTCGAAAAGTGGGTTCGCCCCGAGCCGGTCAGGGGCGCGCGCAAGCTCAACGAAGCCATAATTGGATACAACGGATCGTTCGACCCCAAAACCGCCTACGCGATTTTCGCGAGCCCCGACATGAGCTTCGCCGACGGCGACGGAAATTTCGCCTACGCCATGTTCGGCTTCATGAAAACCGCTTTCTCGCGCCACAAATTTTTGCTTTCCGAGGCGGAGAGGGAGTTCCCGAAAGCGGGTAAAATCCAGCGCAGAAATTCGATCCAGCTCTTTGAGCTGCTCGGCGAAGGATACAGGCTCAAGGGGCTCGACAAGGGCGAGACCGCCCTGCGGGACTCCATGTGGGACGTTGCGACCTCGCTGCCGAGAACGGACGCAATCCCCGACTCCGGCGCCGCACTCGACCTTCTATGGGGAGAGTTCTTTGCCGGAGGCTCGTGCGGGCCGATAGAGAAAATCATAGCGTGCGCCGTAAAAAATTCCGGCGACTGCGTGCGGGTTTCCGAACTCGCCCGCGCGGGCAAACCGTTAAAACCCGAGATGGACGACAGGCGCGCCCTGTCGGGGCTGGCGGCGATTTCCGCGTGCTGGAGCCTGCTGTCGAACTACAACCGCAATCCGCTCGCAAAAAAATACATAACATACACGCTCGGCACGCTCTCAAAGGAGGACATAAAGGCGTTCGACGCGGCGGTGAACGCGACCAACGCATACCTTTCAAGCCGCGAAGGCGACTAATCCGAAAGCAGGCTACGACTGGCAACGAGGAGCGCCGCCTGCGGGAAAATCCAAACCTATCCGTCCCAAAACCGCGCGCGGCAAAGGCAAATGCGGCGCCTTTCGGGAATCCAAAATCCGCGCCCGCCGCGCGGGCCCCGCGCAAAACTTTGCATTGCGCTCTTCAAACGGATGAAATTTCGGAATAGCGCCGCGGCAAAGCCTCCGCCGATTCACGCGCGCGGCGGGCGCGGCGGAGGATTTTTCGCAACCCCGCGCCGCAGCGGAATTATGCGCTGGTTCCTGGAGCCTATGAACGCGAGCGAAGGGTCGCGCAATGCGGCGATAAAAGGGCCGTCGACGAGGGTGTCTATGTATTTCAGGCACCGCGCCCGCGCGGGGTCTTTGAGTATGCGCTCGTAGACGTAGCCCGTGTAGCACCAGACGTTCGCGCGCGTCCGGAGTTTGAGGAATTTCAGAAATTCAAGGAGGGCTTCGGGGTTGTAGAGAGGGTCGCCGCCGCTGAGCGTCACGCCGTCGAGCAGCGGGTTGGCGTTTACCTTCCGCGCGATTTCACGCGCGAAGGCCGCGTCAAGCTCCGCGCCGGCGCGCGGGTCGCGGCTTTCGGGATTGTGGCAGCCCGGGCAGTTGTGCGCGCATCCGGCAAAGTACACGGACAAGCGAAGGCCGTCGCCGTCGGCGATGGTTTCGTCGTAAACGCGCAAAACCCGCAGCGGCTCCATCGCTAACCGTGCTTAACCCTGTCCTTTTCCTCGGCCTGCTTCGCGGAATTCCACGTCTCGAGGCTCCCCGTAAGATAGCCCGTAATCCGCCTCATCCTCGAGACGTTCTCGCCGTTGCAGGCGGGGCACTTCGAGTATATCACGCCCCTGTATCCGCAGTCGCGGCAGGTGTCGACGGGGTGGTTTATCGAGCCGTACCCGATGCCCGAATCCTTCATGCATTTGACGATTTTGACAATCGTGGAGACGTTCTTTTTCGCCTCGCCGTCGAGCTCTACATAGGTGATGTGCCCGCCGCGCGTTATGGCGTGGAAAGGGGCTTCAAGCTTTATCTTCTCGTAGGCGGTGACGGGCTCTTTCACGTCGACGTGGAAGCTGTTGACGTAGTAGTCGCGGTCGTTGACCCCGCGTATGACGCCGTACCTGCGCCTGTCCATCTTGGTGAACCGCCCCGAAAGCCCCTCCGCGGGGGTTGCGAGCACCGAATAGTTAAGTTTGTACTTGCGCTTGTACATCTCGGCGACCTCGTTTATCGTCTGCACGGCCTCGTAGAGGGTGTCCCAAGCCTCCCTGTTGCGGGCGTGCCCCTCTCCGTAGATAGCGGCCATCGCGTTGTGGCCGCCGATAAACCCTATTCCCAAAGTGCCGCTGTCTATCGCGTCGCCGACTTCGTCCGTCGGCGCGAGCTTTCCGCCGCCCTTCCAGATGTCGTTGCCCATCATGAACGGGAACTGCATGGCGAGGGCCTTGCGCTGGTAGAGATAGCGCTCGCGGAGCTGCTCGGCTATCATGCACGACATCGAGCGGACGGACTCTATGAATATCGACTTCGCCTCCCTGCGCACGGCGTGCTTGTCGGCGCCCGGCAGGAGATCCTCCGCCTCGTGGACGGCCTTTATCGCCAGCCTCGGCATGTTCATCGAGGTGAACGAAAGGTTGCCCCTGCCCACCGACGACTTCTCTCCGCGCAGGTTTTCAAACACGCGCGTGCGGCAGCCCATCGTCGCAACCTCGTACAGGTACCTTTTGGGGTCTTTCGCGCTCCACTTTTCGTTGACGTTGTATGGGGCGTCGAGAAAGAGAAAATTCGGAAAGAGCGACGTGGAGGTCGTGCGGCACGCCTCTATGAAGAGGTCGAAGTTGGGGGCGGAAAACTTTGTCTTTCCGGCGAGTGCGGCGGGGAAGTCCGCGAGCGCCTTTTCGCAGTCCGCGTCGGAGTACGAAACGCCGTCCTTCACTTTGAAAATCTGTATGGGAAACACCGGAACCTCGCCGCGCCCCAGCCCGCGCGCCGTCGCGGCAAGGAGCTCGCGGATTACCATTCTGCCCTCGGGGGACGTGTCGGTGCCGTAGTTCACGGAGCTGAACACAACCTGGTTGCCGCCGCGCGAGTGCATGGTGTTGAGGTTGTGGACGAATCCCTCCATCGCCTGGCGGGTGTCCTTGCGCGTGTTTTCAAGCGCCTGCGAGACGCACGCCGAAAGCTCCTTCTCGGACAGCTTGGCGCCGAGCTTTGAAAGGGCGGCCGAAAGCTTTTTGAGCGCCGCCTTTTTGGGCTCTATGGAATCGAGCGCGGAAAACGCCGCTTTTTTGAGCTTTTCGGCGTCCGGAGGCTCAGCCCCCGCGAGCGCGCGGCAGAACGCCACGCCGTCGCATACGTGCTTGACGAACGACTTCCGCACGCCCGGGGCGAGAAAAAAGTCGAGGGCCGGAATCGACTGGCCGCCGTGCTGCTCGTTCTGGTTTGTCTGAAAAACTATCGTCGCGAGCGTCGCGTAGCTCTGTATGGACTGCGGGGTGCGTATGCTGCCGTTTTTGGTGTGGAATCCGCGCCCGAAAATGTCTTCCAGGTCGTACTGTATGCAGGTCGTGGTCTTGGTGGGGTAGTAGTCGAGGTCGTGGATGTGTATGTCGCCGTCGCGGTGGGCGCGCGCGTACTTTACTCCGACGAGGTATTTCAGCGCGTAGTCCTTCGTCACCTCCGAGGCGAACGTCATCATCTGTCCGGCGGGGGTGTGCGACGACATGTTGGCGTTGCCGAGGTTGACGTCGTTTTTCTCTATGGCTACAATCCCGTCCATGACGGTCTTCATCGACGTGCGCTTGTCGCGCTCGGTATTCCTCCACTGGCGGTAGATGATGTATTTCTTGGCTATGTAGGGGTTTGAAAGCATGAGCTCGCGCTCAACCCTGTCCTGAATCTCCTCAACCCCTATGCTCGGAGAATCTATTGTAGAGGCTACCCTCTCGGATATTCTGGCGATTTCGCCGCTTTCGTCCGCAACCCCGCCCGCGGCGTACGCCTTGCGGATTGCGTTTGATATTTTGTCTATCGAGAAGTCCTCGGTCTTTCCGTCCCTCTTTATTATTTTTATTTCCCTAATCTGCATTGCTAAAAAAAAATCGGACGCCCACCGCGAAAATCCGGACGGGAAAAGGCGAACAAAAAACGCCTAAGCCCCGCCGGAAAACCGCGTTTGGCGGATCCGATTATCCTTTAAAGTTGTGGTATGCCGGCGGCCATTCCTCGTGGAGCCGAATGTTGAAAAGCGGCATGTCTTCTGGCTCGCCTTTGCGCGCGGCCTTCCCGCCCCTCGCGGACAGTGGCGTATCGCGCGCATTTTGTTAAGGCTCACAGCAGCGGGACTGCCCGGGATTCGCACCCGATTCCATCTTCGTCCGCCCCAAAGGAAAAATTCCCCCAAAGCGAAAACCGCTCTCGTCGGAAAAACATGTTTCAGATTTGCGCCCGCCGCGTCAACAAATTTCAAATTTTATTTTTATTTTATTTAAAATAAATAAATTGCAAAATTTCCCCAAAAGCCGAAAACCCGCGGCCCCAGAGCTCCGCCCCGCAAACCCGCTCCCGCGCGGCCGCCGCGGGCAAACTTCCCAAAAAGTCCGCGCGGAGGGCGGGAAACGCCGCGCTTTGCGGGCTTCAAAACCGCAATGGAATTTATAAGTCGGCATTTTCTATCATGCGCCCCGACGCAGTGGGCGACACATTTACGCATAAAAGCCCTGCTGCGCCCCGACAGACTTCGGCGGAAATCGCACGGCGCCGCGCCCAATTTCAGCCTTTGGCGGAATTATCTCCCAAAGGCGGCTTGCAAAACGCATTGTCGGCTGAAAGAATCCCCGCTCTTTTCAACCCTCCTCCCCAACGGGCGCAAAAAAAAGCCGCGGTCTCCCGCGGGCTGTCAAAATTACATGGTGGTAGGGACTGGATTCGAACCAGTGAACGGCAAAGCCGAACGGATTTACAGTCCGCGCCCTTTAGCCCCTTGGATACCCTACCATCGTGTAAATTGGGATTTGAACATACACTCCGCGATTTTCGGCACAAGCTTTTTTTTCAACTTTTTTAGGTTCTCCGCGCGCCTCCGAACGCGCCAGAACGCCGATTTCCGCCGAGCGCGCGCCGCCTCGCCGCCCCTAAAACCGCTCGCGCGTCATCATAAGCCCCCCGTAGCCCGCGGGGATTATCAGCTGCCCGCGCCAAAATTCCGGAGTGTCCGGATTTCCGGATATTTTTTCAATCCACACCGCCTTCGGGTTTTTCTCGTCGCCGAAGTCCGCGAGGACGACGCTCTTTTCTATGCGGTTCGTAAACGCCACCAGTCTCCCGCCGTCCCACGCGGGGAGGGCGGAAACTTTCGCGCCCCCAACCGGCACGGACTTCCAAGCGCTTCCGTCGGGATTTTCGGGCTGGTTGGGCCCGAGCAAAACGACCTCCCCCGCGCGGTTCGTCCAGAGGACTTTATCCCTGAAAACGCAGCAGCCGTTGGAGACGCCCGGCCTGTTTTTGTAGCTGGCGTTTGCGGGAACGGGCTTTTCCCCCGACAAGTCGAACCACTCGAAGCGGCTGTTGGCGTAAGACATTCCCGCGTACTTCCCCCCGACAATTCCGCCCGAGAAATATTTATTCCACCCCGGGCAGCCGCCCTTGCGGAATGCGACTTTCATATTTTTCAAATCGCGCGCGTCGATGAAAAATATTCCGCCCACCCTGTCGGTGGCGGCGATGAAGTTTCCTTCGGGAACCCACACCCACAACACGAGCGACGACTCCGGAGAGAGCGATTTCAGCCTGCCAATCTCCGACAGCGCGGCGGGGGAATGGGGGTTTATATTATATACAGCGAGGCCGTTTTGACCCTCGGCTGCGTAGAGCCTGCCGCCTCTTATTTTTACGTCGCCGGCAAACGGCATTTTAATCCGTCCGATTTCCTCAAACCCCGAGCCTGAGAGCCTCAAAACCGCTATCCCCTCCGCCCCGCACGCCGCGTAAGCCGTGTCGCCGGAAACCGCGACGGCGCGCACCTGCGCGCTCCGCTCGGGCTTCCAGACGAAAAACTTTTCGGAATCGGCGGGATATTGCGCCCTGTAAGACGGGTTTTTCGGAAGAACGCCCTTTCCCTCGGCGGAAGCCCGCGCGTTCGGGCACTCCACCGCCATAACGCCGTAGTCGAGCGACGACACGTAGACCGCGCCGTCGGCGACCGCCACCGAGCTTATGGGCGACGACGGCGCGCCCTCCTTTTTCGGAGGGGTGGTTATGCGACCGGCTATGCGCGGATTTTTCACGTCGGATATGTCCACGGCGAACAGGCCGTTGAAAGTGTCCGCGGCAAAAACCGTATTTCCCGAGCGGCGCGGAGTCCAGAAGTCGTTTCCGATGTAATAAAATTTCGGGAACTTCACCGACGATATTTTTCTGGGATTGGAAATATCCGATATGTCGAAGATCTCGAGCCCGTGCCCGCCGCCGAAACGCTCCTCCTTCGCCTTTCCGGAATCTTTGGAATGGTGCCCCGTCGAAGCGAAGAGCAGGTTCCCGCCCAGGTCGATTCCGTCGCCGTAGCCGTCCATTTTCAGGCGCGAGACGACCTTAACGTCCGCCATGTCGCGCGCGTCGAAAACCGTCACCTCGCCCGAGTGCCACTCCCCGCTGAACAGGTACCCGTCGCGGTACTTCACCGACTGCGACTCCGGCGTTTTTATTATGCGGATGTGCTCGGGGTTCGCGGGGTCGGAGACGTCTATGAACTCCACGCCGTTGTTTCGCTGCCCCAGAAACGCGACCCGCCCCGCCACGTCTATGCCTGTTGCGAGCTCTATGCAGTCGTAGCGCGAGAGGACTTTCGGAGATTTCGGATTCCGCGCGTCCACAATCCACAGCCCGCTCTCGCGGGAGGCGACGTAGGCTATGCCGTCCTGGACGGCTATCTGCCTGACATTCCCGAGGCCGCCGACTTTTCCGAGAATCCTGGGGTTCATCGGCTCAGAAATGTCCGCGACATACAGATAATGGGAAGCTCCTATGTAAAGGGTTTTTCCGTCAACGCAAAGGGCCATCGCGCGCGGGCTTACCCCGCCGATTTTCACGGCCCTTCCGAATACCGGAGCTCCGAAATTTTCGACGCGCGCCCCTTCGGCGCCGCCCGCCGCGGCGGAAGCGATAAACGGGAACAAAAGAACCGGAGCGCAGAGCAGATTGAGGATTCTCATGGAAGCAAAATTAGCCGACGCGCGGCGCAAGTCAACGCCCATCGGAGGATTTTTGAATTGAAATGCGAAAAAGGGGCGGTATGTTGCGCAGATAATTATGGAAAAGAAGACGGCTTTGATAACGGGAATAACTGGGCAGGACGGCTCGTACCTCGCGGAAATCCTTCTGCAAAAGGGCTACGACGTCCACGGGATAATACGCCGCTCGAGCTCGTTCAACACGCAGAGGATAGACCACCTCTACAACGACGAGTCTTTGAAAGGCAGGTTCTTTCTCCACTACGGAGACCTCACGGACTCTTCAAACCTAAACAGGATCCTTGAAAAGACGCAGCCCGACGAAATCTACAACCTCGGCGCGCAAAGCCACGTGAAAGTCAGCTTTGAAGTCCCCGAATACACCGCCGACGTGGACGCGATCGCCACTCTGCGCTTCCTCGACGCAATAAAGGACATGGGGCTGGCGCGGCAGGTCAAGTTTTACCAGGCGTCGACCTCCGAGCTCTTCGGAAAGGTCCAGGAGACGCCGCAGAGGGAGACAACCCCATTCTACCCCCGCAGCCCCTACGCCGTGGCGAAACAGTACGCCTACTGGATAGTCGTCAACTACCGCGAGGCCTACGGGATTTTCGCCAGCAACGGCATACTCTTCAACCACGAATCCGAGCGGCGCGGCGAGACGTTCGTCACGCGCAAAATCACGAGGGCGGCGGGCAGGATAAAGCTCGGCTTGCAGGACAGGCTGGTGCTCGGCAACATGGACTCCAAGCGCGACTGGGGCTATGCTCCCGAATACGCCGAGGGAATGTGGAGAATCTTGCAGGCGGAAAAACCAGGCGAATACGTGCTCGCCACGAACGAGACCCACACCGTGCGGGAATTCGCGCAGCTCGCGTTCGCGCGGCTGGGAATGGACATCGAATGGAGCGGGAAAGCTGAAAACGAGCGCGGGATATGCCGCCAGACCGGAAAGGCCGTCATCGAAATCAGCCCGCGCTACTACCGCCCAACGGAAGTCGACTTCCTGCTCGGCGACCCCTCCAAAGCAAAAAAAGAGCTCGGCTGGGCGCCCAAGACGACTTTCGCAAAGCTCGTGGAGATAATGACGGACGCGGACTTTGAGCTCGCCAAAAAGGAGGCCGCGTTAAGATAGCGCCATGAAACTTTCCGACAAAATTTACGTCGCGGGCAGCGGCGGCATGGTCGGCTCGGCGATAGAGAGGGCGCTGCGCGCCGCCGGATACGAAAACGTCATCGGCAGGACGCACCGCGAGCTCGACCTCGCCAACCAGGCGCAGACGCTCGAATTTTTCATGGACGAAAAGCCGGACGTCGCCGTGATAGCCGCGGCGAAAGTCGGCGGCATATACGCCAACGCCGCGTATCCCGCGGAGTTTATCGAAGCCAACCTCGCAATCGCGCTAAACACGATAACGGCGGCGCGCAAAGCTGGCGTAAAAAGGCTGCTCTACCTCGGCAGCACCTGCATTTACCCGCGCATGGCCCCCCAGCCGATACCCGAGAGCGCGCTGCTCACGGGCCCGCTCGAAGAAACGAACGAGGGGTACGCGATAGCGAAAATCGCGGGGCTGAAACTATGCGAATTTTTCCGAAAGCAGTACGGGCTCTGCTACCATAGCGCGATGCCCACCAACCTCTACGGCGAGGGCGACAACTACCACGAAAAGAACTCGCACGTTTTGCCCGCCCTTATCCGCCGCTTCCACGAAGCGAAGGAAAAGGGGCTCGAAAAAGTCGAGCTGTGGGGCACCGGGTCGCCGCTGAGGGAATTTCTGCACGTTGACGACCTCGCCGGCGCATGCGTAATGCTGCTGAACCTCGACAACCCGCCCGACCTCGTAAACCTCGGCAGCGGCGAAGAAGTGACCATCGCGGAACTCGCGAACATCGTGGCGGAAACGGTGGGATACAGGGGCGAAATAACGCGCGACCTCTCAAAGCCCGACGGCACCCCGCGCAAACTCTGCGACACGTCCCTGCTCCGCTCGCTCGGGTGGAAGCCCAAATACGACATCCGCTCGGGCGTAGCCGCCGCCTACAAAAGCTTCAAGGAAGAGCTCGCCTCCGGCAAAATCAGAATGTAGGCGCTGGGCGCGCCAAGCGGCAACTCCGCTTCCGCAAGGGGCAAATTCCTTGCGGGCGTTAGGCGCGCCTGCCATTGAAGCGGCAATCTCACGCGCCCGTCGCAAAATCTCAGCGTATGACTCTCGCGCCCGCGGAAGTCTCCGCGAGCCTTTTGACCTCTTCCAGGCGCGCCGTCGACGTGTCCCCGGGCGTGGTCATCGCGAGCGCCCCGTGCGCCGCCCCGTATTCCACCGCAAGCTGAGGGTCGCGCAGCTCCATCATTCCGTATATAAAGCCCGACGCGAAGCTGTCCCCTCCCCCGACCCTGTCGAAGATTTCGAGGTTTTCGCGCTTTTTGGACTCGTAAAATTTGCCGCCGCACCAGCATATCGCGCTCCAATCGTTTATAGAGGCGCTCTTGACTTTGCGCAGGGTTGTGGCGGTCGCCTTGAAGTTGGGGAATTTTTTCACGGCGTTTTCTATCATCTTTTCAAACGCCCCCACGTCGATGTTGGAAATGTTTTCGTCGAGCCCCTCCACTTCCAGCCCGAGGCATGCGGTGAAGTCCTCCTCGTTGCCTATCATCACGTCGACGTATTTTGCGATTTCGGAGTTGATTTCCACGGCGCGCGCGCGTCCGCCTATATCCGCCCAGAGCGACGGGCGGTAGTTGAGGTCGTAGGAGACGACCGTGCCGTATTTCTTTGCGGCTTTCGCGGCTTCGAGCACGACTTCGCCCGTCGTTTCGGAGAGGGCGGCGAATATGCCGCCGGTGTGGAACCACCGCGCTCCGCGCTTGCCGAAGAGCTCCTCCCAGTCGATGTCGCCGGGCTTGAGCTGCGAGGCCGCCGAATTTCCCCTGTCGGAGCAGCCGAGCGCGCCGCGCAAGCCGAATCCGCGCTCTGTGAAATTGAGACCGTTGCGGACTTTTCTGCCCGCGCCGTCCGCCTTGACCCACTTGACGAAATCCGTGTTGACGCCGCCCTGCATTATGAAGTCTTCTATCAGGTATCCGACCTCGTTTTTTGCGAGGGAGCTCGCGAGGGCGGCGCGCAGCCCGAAGCATTTTCTTAGGCCGCGGGCCACGTTGTATTCGCCGCCGCCCTCCCACGCGCGGAAGCTGCGGGCGGTGCGTATGCGGTCTTCGCCGGGGTCGAGGCGCAACATGACTTCCCCGAGGGATACTATGTCGAACTGCGCGGCGGATTTGTCTTTTGCCAGATTTTCCATATTTTTTTAAATTTTAGCCGGAGTCGGAAAGGGCGGCGCGCCGTCAGCGCATGGAGCTCTTGCGGACGATGAGCTCGCCCTCTATGGATGCGGAGCGGCGGTCGGATTTCTCGATTATCGCGTTGAAGCACTCGTGCGCGAAACGCTTTGTCGGCTGCCTGAAAGACGTGATTGCGGGAATGTAGTTGGCGGCGGCGGGAATGTCGTCAAACCCGACTATCGCCACGTTTTCGGGCACGCGCACCCCCGCCTCGTGGAAGCGTTTTATTATTCCCATGGCGATGGTGTCGGTGGCGCAGACGACTGCCTGCGGCAGATTTTCAGTTCCGCGCGATAGCATTGAGCTTGCGATTTCAATGCCAGCGTAGAAGTCGGAATCCTTTTCCGACGGGGTTAGAAGCTCCACGGATATACCGCAAGACTGCGACGATTCGACGACCGCCTTTCTGCGCATTTCGTGGGCGTCCATGGAGCGCGAGGCGTAAGCCGCATTGCTCAAATTTAAGTCACATTTGAGATGGGAGAATATCTTGCGCATGGCGTCGGTTTCGTCCACCCCGACCGAGAGAGCGAGGTTTTTGTGGTCTCCGTGGCCTATGCGGACTATCGGAATGTCGTTGAACGAATCCGTCCACGACAGGTCTCCGCCGGTTCCGAGAATTATTATGCCGTCCACGGAATGCTTGTAGAGCGGCATCAGGTCGGAATCCTTGGGTTTGCGGTTGAGAAAGCCCACGAGCAGCGTGGAGTAATTGTGGATGTGCGCGAGCTCCTGGATGTCGCCGATGAGCATCGCAAAATACGGGTCGTAGAAATCGCAGACGACCAGCCCTATCGTGCGCGTCTTTTTGCCTTTGAGCATTAGGGCGGCGGGGCTCGGGACGTAATTCATCTCTTTTGCGACCCTGAAAATTTCCTCAACTTTCTTGGGATTTACCCCTATTTTATGCGCCTGTCCCGAGAGCACCCGCGACACTAAGGACGTCGAGGAGCCCACCCTTTTTGCGATATCTTTTTGCGTGACTTTCATGATAAAAATGCTTGACCATACTCAAACGTTTGAGCATGTTTTCGTCAATGGAAAAATTTATAAACGACGATTTTCTCCTCGAAAACGACTTCTCACGGGAGCTCTACCACGGCTATGCGGAGAAGCTTCCGCTGATAGACTTTCACTGCCATCTCGACCCCAAGGAAATCTGGGAAGACAAAAAGTGGGACAACATCGCCCAGGCGTGGCTCGGCGCCGACCATTACAAGTGGCGGGCAATGCGCTCCGACGGCGCGGACGAACGCTTCTGCACCGGAGACGCCCCCGACAGGGAAAAATTCCAGAAGTTCGCCGAAGCCATGCCGCGGATGCTCGGCAACCCGATGTACCACTGGTGCCACCTGGAGCTGGCGCGGTTTTTCGGAATCGACGACCTGCTGCTCTCGGGCGACACGGCGCAGGAGGTGTGGGACAGGGCAAGCGCCGTCCTCGCGGGAGGGCTGACGGCGAGAAAGTGCATGTCCGACAGCCGCGTCGAAGTCGTCTGCACGACCGACGACCCGACGAGCGACCTCGAATACCACAGGAAAATCGCCGAGAGCGGATTCGGCGTCAAAGTTCTGCCGACATTCCGCCCCGACAAGGCATTCGCCATAGACGGCCACGAAAATTACATAGAGTACCTCGACAAACTCGAAGCCGCCGCCGGCATGGAAATACGCTCCTACGAGGATTTGCTCAACGCCCTCAAACGCCGCCACGACTACTTCCACAGCCTCGGCTGCCGCGTGTCCGACTACGGCGTGGACACAGTGTGGTACAAGGGCGCGTTTTACTACGAAGTTGAGGACACTTTCAAAAAAGCTATATCAAGCTCCGAAGAAATCGCGCCCGACGAAATTCTGGCGTTCAAGTCGGCGATGCTGCTCGAATGCGCCGCGATGGACTACGACAAAGGCTGGGTGCGCCAGCTGCATATCGGCCCCATGCGCAACAACAACACGGCTATGTTCGAAAAGCTCGGGCCGGACGCGGGGTTTGACTCCATGGGGGAATCCAACTATGCGCTCTCGCTTTCGCGGCACCTCGACAAGCTCAACAGCCAGGAGAAGCTCGGCAAGACAATCCTCTACAACATAAACCCCAAGGACAACGAAATGATCGCCTCCATGCTCGGCAACTTCCAGGACTCGAAGGCGGCGGGCAAGTTGCAGCTCGGCAGCGCGTGGTGGTTCATGGACTCGCTGGAAGGCATGAAGAGGCAGCTCGAAGCGGTGTCCTCGATGTCCCTTCTGGGGCGGTTCGTCGGAATGCTGACGGACTCGCGCTCGTTCATGTCGTATCCGCGCCACGAATATTTCAGGCGCATACTCTGCCAGCTGCTCGGCGACCAGATGATGCGCGGAATTCTTCCGCGCGACTTCGGGCTCGTCGGGGGCGTCGTGGAAGCGGTGGCTTACGGGAACGCGAAGGAGTACTTCGCTTTCTGATTTTGGCGCGCGTTTCGCCGGATTTGCCGGCGCGGGGCGCGGAAATTAATTCAAACGTTTGACTGGAAACAAAGGCAAGGCAATGGTGAAAATAGGCATAGTGGGGCTCGGGCCGATAGGCTCGATGCATGCGGACAATCTGTCCGCCGGCAAAATTCCCGGGGCGCAGCTCGTATGCGCTTGCGAGCAAAAGCCGGTGGACGAATCTAAATATCCCGGCGTAAAAATCTTCAAGGATTTCGACGACATGCTCGCAAAGGGCGGCATGGACGCTGTGATAATCTCCACTCCGTCGTTCACCCATTTCCCGCTCGGGGAGAAGTCCTTGAAAGCGGGCTTCCACACGCTCGTGGAAAAGCCCGTAGCCCTCTGCACGGAGGACGCCTGCGGGCTCGTCAAGGCGGCCAAGGGCGCGGGCAGGCTATGCGCGGTGATGCTCAACCAGCGCACCACCCCGCTCTACGCGCGCATAAAGGAGCTCGTCGAAAGCGGCAGCCTCGGCGAAATCAACCGCGTCGACTGGACGATGACCAACTGGTACCGCCCCGACATCTACTTCACCTCAAGCCCGTGGCGCGGAACCTGGAAGGGCGAGGCCGGAGGCGCGCTCCTCAACCAGTCGATACACAACATCGACATATTCGCGTGGGTGTTCGGAATGCCGAAGAGCGTCCGCGCGTGGTGCAAGTTCGGCAAGTACCACAGCATAGAGGTGGAGGACGAAGTGTGCTGCCGCATGGAGCTCTCCAACGGCGCCAACGCGACCTTTGCGACCTCCACGGGCGAATACCCCGGCCTCAACCGCCTGACGATAGCCGCCGACAAGGGCTTTCTCGTGGCGGAAAACGACTCCCTCAAAATCACCCGCTACAAGTGCGGCTCCCTCAAAAAGTACACGGAGGAGACGAAATACATGTTCGGCGTTCCGGAGTCGGAGGAAATCGTCGAGACTTTCGAGGGCAAGGGCGAGCAACACGTCGGCGTGCTCAAAAATTTCGCGGGCGCGATAGAGGGCAAGGAAAAGCTCGAATACTCCGCCGAGGAGGGGGCGAAGTCTCTCGAAATCGCAAACCTCATGCTGCTCTCGGCGTGGACGGACTCGCAGGCGGACTCGCCCATAGACGGGGCGAAATACAAAAAGATGCTCGAAAAGAAGTCGGCGGCTTCCAAGCTGCGGGAAAACCCCAAGACGGACTTCATTGTCGAATTCCAAAAGTCTTTCAGGTGATGGCGCGCCACTCGACAGGATACGACTACGTCCCGGACGGCGGCAGAAACGCCGTAATCGGGAAGGGCGAATTGAAGTTCGCAGCCGCGGGGCTCGACCACGGGCACATCTACGCGATGGCAGCGGGCCTCGAAAACGCGGGCGCCGAGTGCGCGCTCGTGTGGGATCCTGATCCGGCGAAAGTCGCGGCGTTTGCCGCCAGGTTTCCGAACGCCCGTCCCGCGGGCTCGCTCGGGGAGATCCTATCCGACCCGTCGATAAGGCTCGTGGCGAACGCCGGAATCCCCGCGCGCAGGTTCGGCGTGGGGGAGGCGGCTTTGAAGGCTGGCAAGCACTTCTTTGTGGACAAGCCGCCGTTCACGACCCTCGGGCAGCTCGAATCCGCGCGCGAACTCGCCCGCTCGACGGGGCTGAAATACATGCCCTACTACGCCGAGAGAATCCACAACGAAGCCGCCGAAAAGGCGGGGGAGCTCGTGAAGTCCGGCCGCATAGGGAGGGTGTTGCAGGTTCTGATAACCGCCCCCCACAGGCTCTCCAAGCCCGCGCGCCCGCCATGGTTTTTCGAGCGCGCCGAGTACGGGGGGATTTTGTGCGACATAGGCTCGCACCAGTTCGAGCAGTTTTTGTATTTTTCGGGCTGCGACGAGGCGGAGATAAAATACGCGCGCGTCGCCAATATGAACAATCCCGACACCCCGCAGCTCCAGGATTTCGGCGAGGCGTGCGTCGAGATGTCCAACGGGGTTTCGGGCTACTGCCGCGTTGACTGGTTCACCCCCGACGGCCTCCCCGTTTGGGGCGACGGCCGCACCCTTATACTCGGAACCGGCGGCTATATCGAAATCCGCAAATACATAGACTTTTCGCAGGAGGGGAATCCCCCGCAGACCCTTTACGTCGCGGACAAAAACGGCGTGGAGAAGATGCAGTGCCTCGGAATGGGCTTTCCGTTCTTCGGCAGGTTTGTACTCGACATTTTAAACGGCACGGAAAACGCGATGCCGCAGTCGCACGCGTTTGCCGCGGCGGAGCTTTCACTGAATGCGCAACGGTGCGCGGAACTCAACTCAGACGCAATATGGGAGAAATAATCGGCAATCCAAAACTCGAGGCCCAGCGCAGGCAGCTGGTGGAGGCCCGCCAAAAGGGCGGCTGGGCCACCCTCAAAACTTTCGCAAAATTCTCCGGCCCCGGGTGGCTCCAGAGCGCGACGACCCTCGGCGGGGGCTCGCTCGCGTCGGCGCTTTACCTCGGCGTGCTCGGCGGCGTGGGATTTATGTGGCTGCAGCCGCTTGCGATGATTTTGGGCATCGTGATGCTCGCCGCGATTTCGTACGTGACTCTTTCCGTCAACAACCGCCCGATGGACGAAATAAACGCGCGCATATCGCCCATACTCGGCTACGGGTGGGCGCTGTGCTCGATGATAGCATGCTTCGTGTTCGCAATGCCGCAGTTTGCGCTCGGCGTGGCAGGGATAACCCAGAACCTAGCGCAGATGAAGCCCTCGAGCGTAGGCCTCGGCTTGGAGGCCGCGATAACCGCCGGTTTTTACCTGCTGGCGATGTTCATGGTCTGGATGTACGCGCAGGGCGGCGGCGGGCTCAAATTTTTCGAGCGCATAATAAAGCTCTCGGTGGCAGCGATAGTCGTCTGCTTCTTCGGGGTTGTGGCGAGCCTTACGGTTTCGGGGAAAATAGACTGGTCGGCGGTCATGGCGGGGTTTGTCCCGAACTTCTCCGTCCTCTCCGAGCCGTCCGCGGACTTCATGGAGTACATAAAAAAGCTCGGGCCGGAAGGCGCGAAATTCTGGTCGGATATGATAGTCTCGCAGCAGCGCGACGTCGTGATTTCCGCGGCGGCGATGGCGGTGGGCATAAACATGACTTTCCTCTTCCCGTACTCCATGCTCAAAAAGGGGTGGAACAAAGATTTCAGGGAGCTCGCCATCTTCGATTTGGCGACGGGGCTTTTCATACCGTTTCTGATAGCGACTTCCTGCATAGTAATAGCCTCGGCGTCGCAGTTCCACGCGGCTCCCGCGCAGGGCCTGGCGGATTCCACGGTCGCGGGCGGAGCCCTCGTTTCCAAGGGCGAAAAACCCGCTGAAAACCTCATACCGGAATATATCGCGCTGCTCGACAAGCGCATATCTTTCGACATGGGCGCGCAAAAATTCGCCGCCCTCGACGCCGCGCAGAAGGACGCCGCCCGCAACGCCCTGCCGCGCCCCGAGCGCGACATGGCCGCCATGCTCGTCAAGCGCGACGCCTCAAACCTCTCCGAGACGCTCGCGCCGCTCGTCGGCGACGACGTCGCCAGATACGTGTTCGGCTTCGGCGTCATAGGCATGGCCATAAACGCGGTGCTCATGAACATGCTAATTTGCGGGCTTTGCTTCTCGGAAATTCTCGGCAAGCGCGGCGCTCCGAAGTGGCAGGTTGCTGGCTCCGCGCTAATTGCCGTCAGCGCGATAGCTTCGGTGTTCTTCAAGGGCGCGAAGATGTGGATAGTAATCCACGCGGGCGTCATAGCGATGATATTCCTCCCCGTGGCGTACTGCGCGTTCATGCTGATTATGAACAGCCGCAAAATTCTCGGCTCGGAAGTTCCGAAGGGCGGAAAGCGCGTCTTGTGGAATGTCCTGATGTTCTGTTCGGTAATAGCCAGCCTAACCGCGAGCCTCTGGGTGCTCTGGAACAAGCTCGGGATGTGGGGGCCGGCGATTTTGGCGGCGTTCGCGCTCGCGGTGGCGGCCTCCTGCTTTTTGCGCGCCCGCAAAGGCGGCGGCGCTTAAGCTGACAGGGCGCAGGATTCGTTCCGGCCGCGGCGCTCGGGATTTTGCCGCCCGCGCCGCGGCGCGCTTTTCGGGCGCACCGCCCGCGTCTGCCTTGCAAAGGCAAACCAGGCTAAATTTTTTGAGGTTTTTATGAAAGACTTGTTCGACATTGAGAAAAAGGTTATAGCCGTCACGGGCGCAACGGGCGTCCTCGCCGGCGGAACCGCGCGGTATCTCGCCTCATGCGGGGCGCGCGTCGCGTTCTTGGGGCGCAGCGAAGAGAGGCTCGCCGAGGCGCGCGAATACTGCCGCGAAAACGGTTTCGAGGGCATGGCCATAAAGTGCGACGTTCTCGACGGAGAATCGTGCGGCCGCGCGCGCGACGAAATTCTCGAAAGGTGGGGAACGGTGGACGCCCTCGTGAACGGCGCGGGCGGCAACCTGCCAGGCGCGGTCGTCCCGCCGGACAAGACGGTTTTCGACATCGACCCCGCGCAGTGGGCGGAAGTCCTCAACCTCAACCTCGGCGGGACGCTCATCCCCACTCTGTCCTTTTGCAGGCATTTTGAAAAGACGAAGGCGGGGGCGGTCGTCAACTTTTCGTCTATGACGGCGCAGTCGGCGGTCACCCGCGTGCTCGGGTACTCCAACGCCAAGGCGGGCGTCGACAACCTCACCAAGTGGCTCGCCGTCGAGTTCGCAAAAAAAATCGGGGAAGGCGTGCGCGTAAACGCGGTCGCCCCCGGATTTTTCATAAGCTCGCAGAACAGGTCGCTGCTGACGAATCCCGACGGCTCTCTGACCTCCCGCGGGAAGGACATCGTCCGCAAGACGCCTTTCGGCAGATTCGGGGAGCCCGAAGAGGTATTCGGGGCGGTCCGCTTTCTGTGCTCCGACGCCGCAAAGTTCATTACGGGAACGGTGCTGCCGATAGACGGCGGGTTCTCGTGCTTCTCGGGGGTTTAGCGCGAAAGGCTTAAAATGCAGGCTTTAAAACCCGGATTCAGATGGTACGGCGACGGCGACGAGGTTCCGCTCGAGTTTATCGCCCAAAGCGGCGCCGAGAGCGTGTTCACCTCGCTCCACCACATTCCCTACGGGGAGGTATGGAGCGCGGAGGAAATTCGCGCGCGGCGCGACAAAATCGCCGAATACGGCTTGGAGTGGGACACTGTGGAGTCCGTCCCCGTATCGGAGGACGTAAAGCTGCGCTCGGGGGACTTCGAGAGGCACATTGAAAACTACAAGGCCACCATACGGAACCTCGCCGAATGCGGCATAAAAAAAATCATATACAATTTTATGCCCGTGCTCGACTGGATACGCACGGATCTCCACTACCGCCTGCCCGACGGCTCGCGCTGCCTGCGCTTCGACCCCGTGCAGTTCGCGGCGTTCGAGATATTCGTTTTGAAGCGCGCCGGCGCGGAGAAAAACTATTCCCAGGCGCAGCTCGAGGCGGCGGAAAAGTTTTTCAGCGCGCTGGACGGCGACGGGCGCAGGGCTTTCGAGAGGTCGATAATCGACGTGTTCCCGGGCTGCAAAATGGGGCTTGAAATCGGCGATGTGCGGAAGATGCTCGAGAGGTACGACGGAATAGGCGCCGCCGAATTGAAGTCGCGCCTGAAAATGTTTTTGGACGAAGTCCTGCCGGTGGCGGAGGAGTGCGGAAGCATTCTCGCAATCCACCCCGACGACCCGCCGTTCGACGTGCTCGGGCTGCCGCGCATAGCCTCGCGCCTGTCGGATTTCGAGGAAATTTTCGCGGCCAACCCGAGCCCGTCGAATACAATATGCTTCTGTACGGGCTCCCTCAGCGCGGGACTCCACAACGACATCCCCGCCATGCTCGACGCCCTGCGCGAGCGCGTGCACATAGCGCACCTGCGCAGCACGCAGGTGAATCCGGACGGCAGCTTTTACGAGGCCGGGCATTTGGAGGGAAGGGTCCCTATGGTGAAGGTCGTGCGCAAGCTGATGGAGCTCCAGGACGAACGGCTCGGGCGCGGCGGCGGGAGAATCGTGTTCCGCCCCGACCACGGCCGCGACATGGCGGACGACCTCCAAAAGCCCCCGACGGCGAACCCGGGCTATTCGTACATCGGGCGCATGAAGGGGCTCGCCGAAATCCGCGGCATAGAGGCGGCGCTGAGCGACTGACTCCGCCTTTCGGCGGACGGCGCCAAACCGAAAATTTGCGGCGCGCCGCCAGGGGCGCGCCTTTTCCGCGCTTCTGAAAACGCGAAAAATTCCGCGTAAAAAGCCCTTGATTTTCGGAATATACTGCCCGATTTTTCCCCCGCCGATTTTTTTGCGCTTTTCAAAAAAGCGGAATTGATTTTGCCGCGGGAAAAATTTAAACGCGGAGCGATGAAAAAATTTCTCGCCATAAACGCCGTCGCCCTGCCCTTAATCGCCGCGCTTATAGTCGGCTGGGCGTATTCCGAAGGTTTTTTTGCGCGCGGGCGCTTTTTTGAGCTGTTCGGAGATTTTCGGCAGTGCGCCCTCGCTTTCAGGCTCCCGACGCCATGCGAGGCGTTTTTCCGCGCGCTCGATTTGTCGGCGCTCGCCATGCTGGCAGTACAGCCGCGCTCCAAAAGATATTTTTGCATGGTTCTCGCCGCGCTTGCGGCGTGGATTGCGTGCTTTTTTAGCGGGGAATTTTTTATCTTATATGTTTTCCGCGCCGTTTTGTATTCCGCGCCGGCGCTGCTCTTCATGAAGGGCGCGCCGTTTGAGAAGTCGGTGAAGGCGTTTTCCTTTGCGTTCGCCCTATGCTTCGCGCTGGGAGCCGCTTTTAATTTTGAACCGGCAAAATACGTCAGGGATTTTGCGCGGGCGCAGCTCTTTCCCCGCGGGAGCGACGAGGTCGCGGAGGGCTTAAAGGATCAGGTTCTCGCCAATTTCGCCTTTTCCGCGGCGAATATTTTTCCGGAGAAAGTCGCAATATTGGCGGACAAGTCGGCAAGGCGGCTCAACCTGGTCGGCTATGGGGATTCCGGCCCGTATCTGATATATTCATACAAGTTTACGGGGTTCAGCGGAAAGCCCGGGCCGAAGCTCAGGGAATTCGACAGGCAAATGCCGGAAGGCGTCTACGAAATAGAAAGCTACAATCCGAACAGCAAATTCCACCTCTCAATGCGCCTGAATTATCCGAACGGTTTCGATAAAAAAATGGCGAAATCCGACGGGAGGGATCTCGGAAAGCTCGGGGGCGACATAATGATACACGGGCGCAGCGGAACCGTGGGATGCTTTCCGGTGGGGGACATCGCCATTGAGGAAATTTTCACAATTTGCCGCCTCGCTCCGGCGCAAAAGGTGAAGGTAATAGTGGTTCCGCACCCGCCGGACGCGAAAGCCCGCGCGGGTGCGGGAAAGCCCGCAACGCCCGAATCCGCCGGCGTTCCTGCGTGGTATCCGCGGCTTTTGGACGAAATTGCGGCGGAATTGGAGCGGGAAAATCTGTCGCGGTTTTTGGATGTTCCGGAAGATGGCGGGTGCCTGAAAAAGGCGCTCGAAATCGCGGCGATGCCGGCGTTTACCCTCGCGGTGTTGTCGGCATTGTCCGCGGCGTCGTCCGCGGCGTATTTTCTGCTTCGCGCCCTGAAAGCCGCCTTTCGCAGGGCCGCTTAGCAAAGCGGGGGGATGCGCGTGCCTGCCGCCCCCCGAAACGCCGCAAAACGCCGAAATTTTGCCCGCCGGCAGGCGTTTCAAAATCTTTTTCTAAAACGCAAACGCGCGCATCCGAGGCGCGCGGAAGGGGTTGGAGTTTACGGCCTGCCCTTTTCGGATACGGAAAGCAAGAGCATTCCGGCGTCCCCCGGGGATTTTTCGCTCTGTATGTGCAGGTACGAAATGCCTACGGGGGCGGGGCGCCCCATCTCGGCTTCGGCGATTTTTTTGTCGCCGTCGAAAAGCCTTGCGGTTTTGGCGCCGGCGTCGAATTTCAGGCGCAAGTCGCGGACGGAGCCGTCTCCGAGGCTTTCGGGCAGCCTGATTGACGCGAGCGCGAGCGGCTCAGCAACTTCGTCCGACGGGTTTATCCAGCGGTCGTGGAGCATTATTTTCGCGCCTTTGAATCCCTTGTTGAACTTCGCTTTAAGGGCGATTTCCCCCTTGCGCGCCGCCGGAAAATTCCACACTGCCCCGCGTATGTCGCTCACGAGCGACTCGTCGGGCTCGTATTTTATGAGCATGCATTTTTTGCCGGCGGAGTCGGGATTGCCTTCGAGGGAGCATCCGGAGATTCTGTTGTAGGCGCAGTGCCCGCGGGCCCCCTTTTTATAGTTGAACACGCTCCAATCGTCCAGGCCGTTTGAAAAGTCGCATTCGCGCGAATTTTCCAGCAGCCAGCCGGCGTCGAACATTACGAGTTTCCGGTGCAGCCCGTTCTGCCCCACCGCCGCCAGAATTTTCCCGGGGGCGACCTCTATGAACTGCGACTGGTGCAGGCTCTTGTCAGCCCCGTACGCGTCGGCGAAATCCCCCGCGTCGCGCCGCGAGTCGAGCAGCACTTCGCGGAATCCCCTCCACGTCTTGCCGTCGTCTTCGGAAATCGCCGCGTGTATTGCGTTGCGGTTCGTGAAAACGTCCTCCCACACCCCGTCCGCGCCCCTAACTTCCGGCAAGGGGGTCGCGTTAGACCACATGCAAAGCAGCCTTCCGTCCGACAGCCTGCCGATTTTCGGCATGACGCACGTCCCGTAAAACGGCGTGGGGGTGGGTTCTTCCCACGTCATTCCCCCGTCTTTCGAGCGCGACTGCCAGAGGTTGTCGAGCGAAGTCCGAAGCAGGCACAGGAGAGTTCCGTCTTTCAGCGCAACAGCCGACGGCTCCATCGCGTCGTGGTTCCAGCGCGTCCCCATGTGGGTTCCCCCCGCCTTGTGGTGGGGGACGTTCAGGCGGCCGGATTTCTTCCAGGTTTTCCCAAAATCGTCCGTTATCAAAAATATCGCGCCGAACACGAAATCGTTGGATTTTTGCGAGCTCGAAGTTCGCAGTGTGACGGGCATTAGAATGCGCTTCCCGACGACGAGGGGCTCCGCGTTAAATTCGAGCGGCCACGGGCATATCTGCGATTTCCTCGCGCACTTTCCGTCCTCGCCGCAGTCCAGGAACCACGCCGAACCCCCTATGTTCAGAAAGTTGAAATACCTTCCGCTCTCGGGGTGGAAAAACGGGCCGAATTCCTCACCTTTGGCGGCCTGGCGCTTTTCCCATGTAAAGCCGCCGTCGGAAGACTCTATGTACATTCTGTTGGAGACATCCAGAGAAAAGGCCCCGCCCGCAGCGTTCTCGGGCTGGCCTCCGTAATTGTAGTGGCGGATTTTCCCGTCGGGCATCTTGCAGAGGCCCATTACGGCGTCCGCCGTCGGAATTCCGACGATTGTCGGCGCGAAGACTTCTTCGTAGGATTTCGGGTCTGCGTGCGCGCGCGCAAAGGCTGCGCAGACTGCGAGCAAAAATAGCGAAAACTTCATAAATTTCACGGTATCGCGCGCGCCCGCGGCGTCAATGCGTTTTTCCGGACGCCCCCCCCGCTTTCCGCGGGGGATTTCCGAAATTGCGGCTCCGGAGAATCCGCCGCGCGGCGTCAGCCGAAGCGCGGGGAGTTTACGGCGTTGAGGGGGGGCCTGCCGGATAAGACGCGGCGGACTTCCGCGATTGCCGCTTTCGTTATCGCGCGCCTCGCCTCGTCCGTCGCGGAGCCGAGATGCGGGGTAAACAGCGTGTTGAGCTCGGGATTCAGCAGGCGGGGCGCAACGCCGCGCGGCCTGTCTTCCCTCGCCCAGTCCTCCATCTCGAATACGTCCGCGGCGTACCCCGCGAGAATCCCCGATTCAAGGGCGTCCGCGACAGCCTCCTCGTCGACCGTCGAGCCGCGCCCGACGTTTATGAGGTAGGCGCCGCGCTTGAATTTCGACAGGCGCGCGGCGTCTATAAAATGCAATGTGGAGGCGTTGAGCGGAAGCAGCGGCGCGACGAAATCGCACGAGTTTACCAGTTCGTCGGGGGAGCAAAATTCGAGTCCGAGCGATTTTTCCTCGTCGGGCGCCATTCGTTTCAGGTCGGAGTACACGAGTTTCATTCCGAACGCCCCGAGCCGCTTTGCCGCCTCCCTGCCGACGGCTCCCATTCCGAGAAATCCGAACCGCTTTCCGCCCGCGGACGCCCCGTATAGGACGGGGCGCCAGCCCGCGAATTTGCCGGACCTCACGAGTTCGTCGCCCCTGCGCACGTTGCGGGTGAGCCCCAGAAACAGCGTCGCCAGAAGCTCCGCAGTCGGGGCTGAGAGGAGGTCCGGCACGACCGTCAGCCACACGCCGCGCGCGGCGCAGGCTTCGGCGTCGAAATTGTCGCAGCCTTTCAGCGCGCCCGCCACGATTTTGAGCCTGGGGCAGGCGTCCAGAAACGCGGCGTCAACGCGGTCGGGCATGAACGCGATGACGGCGTCGGCGTCGGCGGCCGCCTCCGCCGCCGCGCGCGCCGTGAGAGCCTCGCGGGACTGGTTCGCCGCGGCGTCCGCAAATTCCCGGACTTCCTCCAGAAGGTCGGGGTGTATCCAGTTTGTTATCGCGACTTTCGGCCTCATTCTATTTGAAAATTTTTCTGAGTTTGGAACCGAAGGCGTCAACCGCCGTGACCATCGCGAGTATCACGAGTATTATCGCCGAAACTTCGCGGTATTCAAGGATTCTCAGCGAGCCTATCAGCTCGAAGCCTATCCCGCCCGCGCCCACGGCGCCGAGGACGGTGGAGGCCCTGAAATTGTATTCCCACCTGTACACGGCGACGTCCGCCATCTGCCCGAGAACCTGCGGCAAAACCGCCACGAATATGCACGCCGTCCTGCCCGCGCCCGAGGCTTTCACGGCCTCGACCGGCTTGGGGTCGACGTGCTCTATGGATTCGGCGAAGAATTTGCCGACCATGCCGACCGAGTGGAAGCCGAGCGCAAGCACCCCCGGGAGCGCGCCGAACCCCACCGCCGCCACGAATATTATGCCCATTATGAGTTCGGGAACGGAGCGCAGAAGGTTCAGCACGAGCCTCGAGGCGGCGTAGACCGCCGGATGCGGCGAGGTGTTGCGCGCGGCGAGAAACCCGAGCGGCAGCGAAAACGCTATCGCAAGCGCCGTTCCCGCAACGCTCATCGCAAGCGTGTCCGCCACCGGCCCCATCCACGAGCCGATTTTCGAAAAGTCCGGCGGGAGCATCTCGCACAGCAGCGAGAAAAAGTCCGGTATCCCCTCAGAGAGCCTTTGAAAGTCCAGAAGCCCCGAAATCCACGCCGACGCAATGACGGCGGCGGAGGCGGCGGCGAATATCGCCGCCCCCTTCATTCTGCGGGCCCTGCACGCGTCGAGCACCCTCGCCGCCTCAAAGCGGGGCGCGTCGCGCGGAGGCAAAACGCATTCTTCGACGCCTTTCATGCCTTAGAATTTCGAGAGGTCGAGATCGAGAATCTTGCCGAGCGAGCGTATTACGTCGTAGTCGGCGTCGGTCGCGGGCGCGAAACCTTCCGCTTTCAGGTTTTTCAGCACCTTTTCATCCTTGAGTTTGTAGAAGGCGTCGGCGACTTTCTTTTTCAGGCCCGCGTCGAGGTCGGAGCGTATCGTCCACGGGTAGTTGGGATAGTCGGGGCTGACGGCTATGACGGAGACTTTTTTCGGGTCGATTACGCCCTTTTTGACGAGCGCCTCGAATATCGGCTTCGAGAGCCCGCCCGCCTGCGCGCGCCCGTTCTGGACAGCGAGCGCGACGGCGTCGTGCGCGCCCAAAAACTGTTCGGAATAGTCCTTGCCCGCCTTCAGCCCCTTTTCGGCGAGCATGCTTTTGGGTATGAGGTGGCTTGAAGTGGACGCCTGGTCGCCGTAGGCCATCGTCTTGCCCTTGATGTCGGATATGCTCTTTATTCCGGCGGAGGCGTTGGCGATTACCACGCCGTTGTAGGTTTTTGCGCCCTTCGAGACCTGCACGGCGAACGGCTCTATCTCGGCGCGCGACTTTGCGAGGACGTACGAGAGCGGCCCGAAGTACGCGATTTCTATCCTGCCCCTGCGCATCGCCTCTATCATGGAAGAATAGTCTGTCGTGACGACGAGCTCCACGTCGCAACCGGTCGCCTTTTCGAGGTAGTCTTTGAGCGCGGCGTTGTTCTTTATGACGGTCGCCGCGTTTTCGTCCGGAAGCAGAGCCGTGCGCAGCGTCTGTTTTGCGGCGGCGAGCGACGGGAATAGGGCCGCGGCAATCATTGCCATTGCGGCGGCGGTTTTTGCGAAACGGTTTAGGGGTTTGTTTTTCATATTTTTTGTCCTTTGGAAAAAAGTTTTTCTGAAATATCGCTTAAAATGCTCCGGCGAGCTCCCTCTCCCGAGCTTCGCGCGGCGCGGCGGGAGACCGGCGGGCGCCGGTTCCGCCTCCGGAGAGCGCGGCGGAATCCGCGTAGATTTCGAGAACGGCGGAGTCGTCGAGCTCGGAGGCGGGGGCGTCGAACACTATCTCTCCGGCCCTGAGCCCCACGATTCTGTCGGCAAATTCGCGCGCGAGGGAAACCTGGTGCAGGCTGACGACCGCCGTTATTCCGCTGTCGCCGCATATTTTTTTAAAGAGGCCCATCAGCCTCGAAGCGCGGGCGGGGTCGAGGCTCGCGACGGGCTCGTCGGCGAGTATCGCATCAGGCTTCTGCGCCAGCGCCCGCGCGATTCCCACGCGCTGCTGCTCGCCGCCGCTGAGCTCGGAGGCCCTGTTCATCGCCTTGCCCGCAAGCCCCACTCTGTCCAGGCATTCCAGCGCCTCAATTCTCATAGCGTCGCTCGGAAACACCGCCCTGAAAAGCCCGCAGCTTCCGGCCATTCCGGCCATCACGTTGTCGAGGGCGGTCATGGATAAAACCAGCTGGTGCTGCTGAAATACCATTCCTATCCTGCGGCGGTGTACGCGCGCGGAGCTCTCTGAGGCGGGGCCCGAAATCCACGGGGACGATACGCGCCCCGTAGTCGGCTCCTGCAACAGGTTCAGGCAGCGCAAAAGCGTCGATTTGCCGGAGCCCGACGGCCCGAGGAGCACGGCGAATTCCCCCCTGTAAAATTTGAGGCTCGACGGCTTGAGCGCCCTCATGCCGTTCGGGAACGTCACGGAGACGTCTTCCAGTTCCAAAATCGTCTTTCGCCTTTCAAAGTCCTCCATATCCGGAAAAATCGTTTCGGGGCATTTAACCCCGCGGAAGTTAAAAAAACATTAGGGCGCGTTTAGAATTTTATAAAGGCTCTCCCCCGCCTGCGCCGGAGGTTTTCGCGGCAAATCCGCGCCGCGCAAAATAATTTTGTGGACACCCCCGCGCCGCCGGAATATAAACCCGTGCGAATTTTAAGATAACAACGAAATCGCAAAAAACGTATGGCAAAACAAAAGATTCCCACGCAACAGATAGCCAAGGACGACAAGGCTCTCGAAACCGCCCTCAGCATGGTAAACAAACAGTTCGGGGAGGGCTCGCTCGTCCGCCTCGGCGACGCGACCAAGATGAACGTCGAGACGATAAGCACGGGGTCGGTGGCCATAGACCTCGCCCTCGGCGTCGGCGGACTGCCGCGCGGCAGAATCGTCGAAATCTACGGCCCCGAATCCTCGGGCAAGACCACCCTCTGCCTCTCGCTCATAGCCGAGGCGCAGCGCAGGGGCGGCAACGCCGTGTTCATCGACGTCGAGCACGCCCTCGACCCGCATTACGCGAAAGTCGTGGGCGTTGACCTCGAAAACCTCATGGTGGCCCAGCCCGAATGCGGCGAGGACGCCCTCAATATAGCCGAGACCCTCATACGCTCCGGCGCGATAGACGTTGTGGTAATCGACTCCGTGGCGGCCCTCGTCTCGAGGCAGGAGCTCGACGGGCAGATGGGCGACACCACCGTCGGGCTCCAGGCGCGCATGATGAGCCAGGCAATGCGCCGCCTGACCGCCGCCATCAGCAAGACTTCATGCATTTGCGTGTTCACAAACCAAATCCGCGAGAAAATCGGCGTGATGTTCGGCAATCCCGAGACGACCCCCGGCGGGCGCGCGCTCAAATTCTTCGCTTCGGTGCGCATCGACATCCGCAGAATAGGGCAGATAAAGGACGCTTCCGGAAAAGTAATAGGCAACCGCACCAAGATAAAGGTCGTCAAAAACAAAGTTGCGCCGCCCTTTACCGAATGCGAATTCGACATCATGTACAACGAGGGCATTTCGCTCACCGGCAGCCTAATCGATTTGGGCATAGAGCAGAAGATACTCGAAAAGAAGGGCGCGTGGATTTCCTATAACGGCGAACTCATAGGACAGGGGCGCGAAGCGGCAAAGGCCTACCTCATGGAGCACCCCGACGTCGCCGAAAAAATCCGCGAGGCAATCACCGCCTCCACCACCGTGGTGGGCGGCACCGCCCTCGGCGAAAACGCGTAGCCGCGGGGCGGGATTTCCGCTCTTTTTGCAGGCGAGCGCTTTAATGCCGCACAATTTGCGCCAGAGGCTTTTCGCGCATAAAATTTCCGCCGCCGGATATGAACGTCCGGCGGCGGAATTGTAAACGAAAACGGCGGCGGAGCCTAAGCCCCGCCGCCGCGTTTGGCAAAGCTTTATTCTTCCTCGTCTACGAAATCTTCTTCCGAGGACTGGAGATCGGAGCGCAGGATGTTCGCGGATCCGCCGCGGATTGCCTGGCCGATGTTGTAGGTTCTCTGGGTCTGCCCGTAGATTTTCAGCAGGCCGCTGCGGGATTCTTCGTCGCGCATGGAGGCGTACCAGTTGACGTGGCCGTCCGTGAAAGCCATGATGCCGCCTTCGTCCTTAAACACGCCGTCCATGGCGTCCCAGGAGCCGTTCGGCTTGAGGCCGCGGGACCATACGAGCGGGGTGCCGGAAGGAGCGTTGGGCTCAGTGCGGTTCGCGACTTCCCAGGATATCGGGTAGGCCTTGAATTCCGGATTGAGCTGCGAGGATGTTCCCACGCGGTTTACGACGGAAATCGGCATGGGGGCGCCTTCCGCGGCCTTTTCTGCGACGGCGACGTCAAAGTCGAGAATCCACATTGTAGGCTCGTTCATATCGCCGTATCTGGCGATTTTTTCCGCCCATCCATAGATGTCTCTGGCGGCTATCATGCGCGACTTCGTGCCGGTTCGCGCGGCTGAAATCCAGGCATTCGATATGCTGCGGGCCGCGTTCTGCGCCTTGACCTGGTCGCCCTTGCCCATTACGGACCCCAAGTTCGGCATGATCAAACTTGCGAGCACGCCGATAATTGCGATGACGATGAGCAGTTCTACGAGTGTGAAACCTTTTGATGTTTTTCTTGTATTCATAAAGCTGTTGTGGGGGGGTAAATTTAAACGTTTTTTCGTTTTGGTGAAACTATATTTGTATAAAAATTTCAATAATTCAAGCCTTTTATTGAAAGAAGCGGGCGCGGGTCGGCGCACAGCGCACTTCCACGGCAGGGCCGCATCCATTGAAGGGGACGGCAGGGCCGCTTCCATTGAAGGGGCTGGCGCCCCTTACGGGCGCAAGGTGCGCCAGCCAT
>ENA-UEQL01000059-UEQL01000059.1-human-gut-metagenome-genome-assembly--contig:-NODE-59-length-55935-cov-6.707723_pt1 | contig 55935 bp, 48 predicted proteins | sample MGYA00242905_ERZ507926 | MGnify/ENA primary metagenome ERZ507926 (study PRJEB26167, sample SAMN06115531) | human gut metagenome | host: Homo sapiens | place: China:Henan | collected 2015-09-09 | study...
GCAGGCCGTGCTATGGAGGCGGGGTGCTGGCAAACGCTCCGCCTTGGCGCTATCTTTGTTCCCGGACAGGCTGTCCTGGGCTGGAGACTGGCCTCTGCGGCTGCGTCCAGCCTTTTTTTCTTTGAAGTGCGCCATCCCGGGGATGCCGTCTCCCTGCTGGAGAAGAGCAGGGAGGACGTTTCCATGCGGCGCCGTGTATCAAGGAGATTGATCATGCTGGGAGCCATCATCGGTGACATGGTGGGCAGTCCTTACGAGTTCCATCCGTGGCAGGGGGCTGCGGAGGCCTTTCCTTTATTTTCTCCCCGTTCCCGCTTCACGGACGATACGGTGATGACCGTGGCCGTGGCCCGTGGCCTGATGCAGGCCTACGGCCAGGAACAGGCCTGCCGGGAAGCCTTCATCGACGCCATGCACGAATATGGCCGTGCCTACAGCCGGGCGGGCTACGGACAGCGTTTTTTCCGCTGGATCGTCACAGGCAGTCGCGAGCCGTACAACAGTTTCGGCAACGGTTCGGCCATGCGTGTCTCGCCCGTGGGCTGGGCCTGTGACAGTCTGGAAGAAACGGAACGTTATGCGGCCCTGAGCGCCTCCGTGACGCATGACCATCCCGAGGGCATCAAAGGCGCCTGCGCCACGGCAGCGGCCATCTTCCTGGCCCGGGACGGTGCCGGGCGGGATGCCATCCGTGACTATGTCTCTTTCCGCTACGGGTATGATCTGGCCCGCAGCCTGGCTGAGATCAGGCCCGCGTACCGTCACAAGGAGAGCTGTCAGGAGTCCGTCCCCGAAGCCATCATCGCCTTTCTGGAAAGCCATTCCTTCGAGGAGGCCGTACGCAATGCCGTCTGGCTGGGCGGTGACAGCGACACGCAGGCCGCCATCGCCGGGAGCATAGCCGAGGCTTTTTACGGCGGTGTGCCGCAGGATCTGCGGGAGGCGGCGTTGGCCCGCCTCGATGACCGTCTGCGCGGCGATGTGGCTGCCTGGTACCACTGGCTGTCGGAGCACAGGGGCATCCGGCTTGACAGGAAGGCCGATCCTGTTCAGGAACAGAAGACAGCCGTATCCGCAACAGGGAGGGACATTATGGAGATCATGCCGAAAGCCGGGATGACAGGGCAATGGGAAACGACGGTGGAAGAAGGGCTGCTGGCCGCGCAGGTGGGCAGCGGCGAGGTCCGGGTGCTGGCCACGCCCATGATGATCATGGGCATGGAACGGGCCGCCATGGAAGCTGTGCGTCCCTGCCTGCCCGAAGGCATGACCAGCGTGGGCACCCGTGTGGACATCAGCCACATGGCGCCGACCCCCTGCGGCATGAAGGTGCGCTTTGAGGCGAAGCTGACGGCGGTCTCGGCCAACGGGCGCGGCCTGACCTTTGCGGTGACGGCCTATGACGAAGCAGGCCCCATCGGAGAGGGCACCCACGAGCGCGTGGTGGTGGACAGGGAAAAATTCCAGAGCCGCGCCCAGACCCGCGGCAAGCATGAATAAAATGAAATATTGCGCTATCTTGCTGTGCTGTTTCCTCTGGGGGGCCGCGCCCGTCCTGGCTTCTCCCCTGGGGGCGGACAGTTTTTTCACGGTGGACATCCCCGAGGGCTGGACCATCGAGGCCCAGGACAAGGGCTCCGTGACCATGCTTTCCCCGGATGCCGGCATCATGGTGAGCTTGGTGACGGGCCTCAACGGTACGCGAAGCCGCGCCGACATCGTGGAGGAGTACCGCAAGATGCTGGGTGCGCCGGATGTCCGGCCCCGGGCCGATGATGTCTACGAGATGCAGGGCCATGCGGGGAACATCCCCATGCGGGGCGTGCTGGCTCTGGGAGCTGACCGGCATGTGCTCGTCCTGCTGGCCGGGAAGGTGGATGATGCCCAGGCCCAGGCCATCGTGGATTCGCTGGCCCTGAAAAAATAGACTGCTTCCGTACCGCTTCCTGCTGGGGCGGGACAGCGATCGCAGGCGCAGGTGGACTGCTCTTGACGGGCAGGAAAAGACCGTTTGGCTAAAAAGACCGTCGTCCGTGGGATGGCGGTCTTTTTTTATGGCAGGAAGACCCATGTGCGGCTGGTTCCGTCAGGTGGCGGCTCGTGGAAGAGAGGGCGGGCTCGGGCCCGGGGCATGTCTGCTGCCGTCTCATATGCAGCAGAACTTGACGGGCCTGAGGAAAGGGCCGCAGCGTCTGCGGGACGGGAGCGCGTTGCAGGGATAGGGGAGGCCGCAGGGGCATCCGCGGCCGGGAAAAGCCGTTGTCCTGCGGAAAGGCGGCTCCCCGGCCCCTTGTGGGGCGTGTGTAATGGGTATATGCTCCAAAGATTCCGCCTGCCTCTGGCGTGAGCAGGCGCACCGTTTTTACAAGGGATGTTTTCCATGTCGAATCATAGCGAGTACCTGAACAAGGTGTTGTTGAGCCGGGTCTACGACGTGGCCGTCGAGACCCCGCTGGATGAGGCCGTGAGCCTTTCCCGCCGCCTGGGCAACCGCGTGCTGCTCAAGCGGGACGACCTGCAGCCTGTGTTTTCCTTCAAGCTGCGCGGCGCCTACAACAAGATGGCCCGTCTTTCTCCCGAAGAGCTGCGCCGCGGCGTCATCGCCGCCTCGGCCGGCAACCATGCCCAGGGGGTGGCCCTGGCCGCCCGCCGTCTGGGATGCGAAGCCGTCATCGTCATGCCCGTGACCACGCCCGCCATCAAGGTGGATGCCGTGCGCCGTCTGGGCGGACAGGTGGTGCTGTTCGGTGAGTCTTTCAGCGATGCCTGGCGGCATACGCTGGATCTCATCAAGGAGACCGGCTACGTGTTCATCCCGCCTTTTGACGATCCCGATGTCATTGCCGGACAAGGCACCATCGGCATGGAGATCCTGCGTCAGCATCCCGACCCCATTCACGCCATTTTCGTGCCCATCGGCGGGGGCGGACTTGCCGCCGGCGTGGCCGCCTATGTGAAGAACCTGCGGCCCGAGATCCGCGTCATCGGCGTGGAACCCGTGGACTCCGACGCCATGCGCCGTTCCATCATGGCCGGGCATCGTGTGGAGCTCAAGGACGTGGGCCTGTTCGCCGACGGCGTGGCCGTGAAACTGGTGGGCGAGGAGACCTTCGCCCTTTGCCGCGACCTGCTGGACGACATCATCACCGTGGACACGGACGCCATCTGCGGCGCCATCAAGGATATCTTTGAAGATACCCGCGTGGTGGCCGAACCGGCCGGTGCGCTGGCCCTGGCCGGTCTGCGTGCCTATGCCCGCGCGGGCAACCTGCGCGACACCACCCTGGTGGCCGTGGTCAGCGGCGCCAACATGAATTTCGACCGTCTGAGCCATGTGGCGGAACGGGCGCGCTTCGGTGCCAACCGCGAAGCCCTGCTGGGTGTGACCATCCCCGAGAAGGCGGGCAGCTTCCGCCAGCTGGTGCAGGCCATCAGCAGCCGCAACATCACCGAGCTGTGCACCCGCTTCGCCGACCCGGTCAACGCCCATGTGCTGGTGGGCATCGACATCAAGAACAGCGACGAGGTGGCCTCCGTGCTGGAAGACCTGCGGGCTGCCGGTTTCAGCGCCTGCGACCTTACGGACAACGAACTGGCCAAGCTGCACCTGCGCCATATGGTGGGCGGCAACGCGCCCCAGGTGCACAACGAACGCCTGATCCGCTTCTTCTTCCCCGAGCGGCCCGGCGCCCTGCTCAATTTCATGGACGCCATGCGCGTGACCTACAACTTCACCCTGTTCCAGTACCGCTACCACGGGGCGGACTTCGGCCGCGTGCTGCTGGGGGTGGAAGTTCCCGAAGAGCGGCGCGAGGACTTCGAGGAGTTCCTGGCCCGCGTCGACCGCATGGGCTACCCGCATGTGGATGAGACCGACAACCCGGCCTACAAGATGTTCCTGGGCTGGCATCACGACAACTAACTGATGCCGGTCTGCACGGACAGACCATGATGCTTGTCGGGAGGCCGCTCCTTCGGGGGCGGCCTCCTGCTGTTCACAGGCCCCGGAGATCCCGGCGGCAACAAGGAGAGCGCGGGAGGGCTGAGAGAGACCCGGCAGCATGGCTCCTTTGCGGACTATCCTGATGCCTGCATCGGCCCTCCCCGGGCCGGGGGAGCTTTCTCCGCCTGTCCCTGCCTTCCGGGCCGTCGTCATTGACAAGCCGGGACAGTTGGCCGAACATGGACAAAACCGGTATCGTCAACTTTTTACCGTCTGGCAGGACGCTATGATTCGTATTCAGGAAATTCTCGACAAGGTGGCGGCCAACAACCATGATGCCAATCTGGAGCTGATCCAGAAGGCCTATGTGTTCGCCGCCACAGCTCACGCGGGGCAGACGCGCCTTTCGGGCGAGCCCTATCTGTCCCATCCGCTGGCCGTGGCCTATACCCTGGCCGACATGGGCTTTGACGAGCCCACGGTGGCGGCGGGCCTGCTGCACGATACGGTGGAAGACACCGGCACCACCATCGAAGAGATCGACGACAAGTTCGGCGAAGACGTGGCCGACATCGTGGACGGTGTCACCAAGATCAGCATGATCGTCTTCGAGAACAAGGAAGAGGCGCAGGCCGAGAACATCCGCAAGATGATCCTGGCCATGAGCCACGACATGCGCGTGCTGATGGTCAAACTGGCCGACCGCCTGCACAACATGAGCACCCTTGATTTCCAGAAGCCCCACAAGCAGCGCCGCATCGCCCAGGAGACCATGGACATCTACGCGCCCCTGGCCAACCGTCTGGGCCTGTACCTGCTCAAGCGCCAGCTGGAGGACTTGAGCTTCAAATATCTGCGGCCGGACATCTACAACCAGATCGACCACTGGCTGGACGCGCATCAGGTGGTGGAAAAGCAGATCATCGAAAAGGTGGTCTCCCTCATCCAGGATCTGCTGGCTTCCAACGGTCTGGAAGGGCAGGTCTACGGGCGCATCAAGCACAAGTACAGCATCTACAAAAAGATGCAGTCCCAGTCCCTGACCCTGGACGAGATGCACGACATCATGGCCTTCCGCGTGCTGGTCAAGGACATCCGCGACTGTTACGCGGTGCTCGGTCTGGTGCACTCGCAGTGGAAGCCGGTGCACGGGCGCTTCAAGGACTATATCTCCATGCCCAAGGCCAACGGCTACCAGAGCCTGCATACCACGGTCATCGGGCCCGAAGGCGAGCGCATCGAGATCCAGATCCGTACCGAAGAGATGCACCGGCAGGCCGAACACGGTGTGGCCGCGCACTGGCTGTACAAGGAAAAGGGCCGGGTCAACTCCAAGGACCTGGAACAGTTCTCCTGGCTGCGCGAGATCTTCGAGCGCCAGGGCGAGGAAGCGGACTCGCGCGAGTTCATGCATTCGCTCAAGCTGGACCTGTTCAAGGACGAGGTCTACGTCTACACCCCTGCCGGTGACGTGAAGGAACTGCCCGAAGGCGCCACGCCGCTGGACTTCGCCTTCCACATCCACAGCAAGGTGGGCCATCATTGCGCCGGGGCCAAGATCAACGGCCGCCTCATGCCGCTGGGCACGCCGCTCAAGAACGGCGACATCGTGGAGATCATCACCGATCCTTCGCGCAACCCCAATCGCGACTGGCTCAAGATCGTCAAGACGGCCCGCGCCCGCAGCCGTATCCAGCGCTACCTGCGTACCGAGGAACGCGCCCATGCCCTGGCCCTGGGCCGCGACATGCTGGAAAAGGAGGGCCGCAAGGTCAACCTCAATGTGGCGCGCGCCCTGAAGGACGGCCAGCTGGCCATCGTGGCGCAGGAGATGAACTTCGAGAACGTGGACGAGCTGGTGGCCTCGGTGGGCTATGCGCATATCACGCCGCGCCGTGTGCTCAACAAGCTCTATGCCGTCCTGCATCCCGATAATGCCGCAGCCGCGGAACCGGCCACGCCCACCATCAAGGAAAGCAAGGAAGCCGCCAAGCGCAAGAGCGACGGCGTGGGCATTTCCGGCTGTGACGGCGTGCTCATGCGTTTTGCCAAGTGCTGCAACCCGGTGCCGGGGGACCCCATCATCGGTTACATCAGCCGCGGCATGGGCGTCACTGTCCACCGTGCGGACTGTCCCAATGTGGCCAATATGGAGCCGGAGCGCCTCATCTCCGTGCATTGGGACGGCGAGGAGGAAAAGCCCTACGAGGCCGGCATCTTCATCCTGGCCCAGAACCGTAGCGGCGTGCTGGCGGGCATCGCCCAGCTCCTGGCCCTGCAGGGCATCAACATCACGGCGCTGTCTTCGCGGGCGCTGGTGGACGGCCGGGCCGAACTGCGCCTGACCGTGGAAGTGTGCAACGCCACCCAGCTCTATGATGTCATCGAGGCCATCCGCGGCCAGTCCGGCATCCTCGAAGTGGTGCGCGATACCGAAGAAGCCTAGCCCAGCCCGCCCGGCTGCCGTGGCGCAGCCTTTCAGCGAACATACGCAGGGGACACCGCAAGGTGTCCCCTTTTTCGTGGGCCATCCCGCGACAGTTTTGGGCAACTATTTGCCAGGAACAGGTCTGTACCCGGCAGCCGGGGCGGCGTATCCCGGTAAGCACAGGACAAAGGTCCGTTGCCCGGACGGGATCTGCCGGAAAAGGGCGGAGCCTTCCGGCCTGCATCGGCGGGGAGCAGGAGGCATCTTTGCGTTGCGTTCCCCGGTATGCGGCAGCGGGCCGTCTTTCTCATGCCGGGGCATCCGGCACAACCGTTGAAGATATCGTGGGGAACACCATGGACAGGATGCAGAAAGCGGAAGCGTACAGGAAGGAATTGGGCAAGACGGGGGCCCCGGCACTGGCCGGGACGGATCCCGAACTGGCGGCTATCCGGGAGCGCCTGGAATACGGCGAGATCGCCGGACAGGGCTGCCTGGATGCGCGTCGGCGCCGCCTCATCACCCTGGTCGTCCTGGCCGCCATCCAGACGCCGGAGGGGATAGGGGAGGAGACACGGGCCGCCCTGCATCAGGGCGTGCGTCCCGAAGAGATCCGTGAGGCCCTGTACCAGTGCGCGCCCTATATCGGCTTCCCGCGGACGGAGGCGGCCCTGCGCCATGCGGATGCCGCCCTGGAGGCCGCCGGTATCGCCCTGCCCCTGCCTGAAGGCGGCACGGTGAGCGAAGAAGACCGCTTTGAAAAAGGCCTTGCCGTACAGACCGGTATTTTCGGGGATGCCATCAGCAAGATGCACGCTTCGGCCCCTGAAGGACAGCGGGAGATCCTCGTCCGGCATCTTTCCGCGTTCTGCTTCGGCGACATCTATACGCGCACGGGGCTGGATCTGCCGCTGCGGGAGCTGCTGACCTTCTGCATCATCAGCGCGCTGGGCGGCTGTGAGGCCCAGGTCAAGGCCCATGTGCAGGGCAATGCCGCCGTGGGCAACGGCAAGCAGCTGCTGGTGGATGCCCTGCTGCAGATGCTGCCCTGCATCGGCTTCCCCCGCACGCTCAACGCCCTTGCCTGCGTCAACAGCGTGCTGCCGGAGGCCTAGAGCACCGGGCAGGAGGATAGCGTCCCCGCGCGCCCCGGCTGTGTTCCTGTTGCCGGGGCATGCGGGAATGACGGGATGGTCTTGAGGTCAGGAAGGCGCGGCCCTACGAGGACGGGCCGCACCGGCGCGGAACAGGGCCGGCCCGCAGGCGGATGACGCGGACGTATCCTAAAGGCCGCCCGCCCCGGCTTCGCCCAGAGGCGCAAGCGTGCGTTTCCGCTGGATGTCCCGGTGGGGCGGTTCGCCGAACATGCGTTTGTACTCCCTGCTGAACTGGGTCACGCTCTCATAGCCTACGGAAAGGGCCGCCGAGGCCGCGCGCATGTCTTCCATGAGCATCAGGCGCTGGGCCTCGTGCAGCCTGAGCTGTTTGAGGTATTGCAGGGGGCTCAGGCCGGTGACGGTCTTGAAATGACGATGGAGCGTGGACAGGGACATGCCCACCTGCCGTGCCAGGCTCTCCATGCGTACCGGGGCCCCCAGATCCCGGCGCAGGATGGAGACGGCCTGCAAGACCTGGCTGTTCTGCGAGCCCTGGGCATAGAGTCCGCGCAGCACATGGCCCAGGGGCCCGATCAGCAGCAGATAGTGCAGCTCCTGCAGGATCATGGGGGCGCGGATGGCGATCTGCTCCGGCTTGTCCAGCAGCTCGGCCAGGCGCAGCACCGCTTCCAGGAATTCCGGTTCGGCATCCGCCACGGCGACGCCGGGGCCGTCTTCCTGCGGCGTTTTGCCCGCAGGCCGCATCCTGAGCATGAGGTCCGTCAGGATCTGCCTGTCCAGATAGAAGAAGAGGGAGAGGAAAGGCTGTCCGGGAGCCGTATCGAAAAAAGAAGATGAACTGGGCATGTCGATGCCGGAGACCAGGAACTGGCCCCGCCGGAAGACGAATTCCTGCGAGCCGATGAGCGAGCGCTTGCCCCCCTGGACGATGATGGCTGTCAGAGGTTTTTCGAAACAGCGGTCAGATGCGGGGGGATCTTCTCGCCGGACGAGTACCAGACCGTCGATGGGGCTGGGGCGGATCTCCGGGGCGGGGAGGTGCCGCATCAGGATGTCTTTCAGGGCGGCAAGGATATCTTCTTTGATGGACAGGGCTGAGGATGCCATGAGGACCTCCGGTTCGGGCTGCCTGTCCAGTGTAACCAAAAGACGGCAGGGAGAGAAGACGCCGCCAGTGGCGTCCGCGGGCAGACGGCACGACTGTGCAAGAGCGCCGGAGGGGATGTGTTTCCCCAGCCTCAGGAAGGCTCTGTCTTTGCCCTGCTGACGGGACAGGCACGGGGAGCGGTACACGGCGCAGTCCGTCCGCGGCTGCCCGGCAGTGTGGCCGCACCTCCGGCGATACCGCCCGGGCGTGACATATAACGATCAACAAAAGGAAACGACCATGCAGGAAAACAGGGGGCCTTTCGCCCAGGGCGGTGCCAACACGGCCTATGCCCGCTACTTTGTCGGCAACAGTTACCTGAATATGCTTTCCACCGAAGGGGTCGTCATCGGTAACGTGACCTTCGAACCGGGATGCCGCAACAACTGGCATATCCATGAGGCCGCCAGCGGCGGCGGGCAGATACTGCTCTGCACCTCCGGGCGCGGCTGGTATCAGGAGTGGGGCAAGCCCGCACGCGAACTGCACGCGGGCGACGTGGTCCACATCCCCGCCGGGGTCAAGCACTGGCACGGCGCGGCCAGGGACAGCTGGTTCGTGCATCTGGCCGTGGAAGTCCCCGGTGAGGGCTGCCGCTCCCAGTGGCTGGAGCCTGTCAGCGAAGAGGAGTATGCCCGTCTGCCCTAGGCAGGAGCATCTTGCATCCGGTGCCCACGGCGCCGGATGAGCCTGCCGGCAGCCGCCGGAAAAAGGAGGCCGCCGCTGTTCCTGCAAAAACAGCGGCGGCGGAGTGCGCGCGGGAAGGAGAAGCACGCGCGGGGGAGGGACGGATGGCCCGCCCCGGGAGGGCTAGAAGGTGTAGGCGAAGATCAGCTGGGCTTTCCAGGCATCCTGCTTGGACCAGTTACGCTGTTCGCTGATATAGCTCTTGTCCCAGGTATCCTTGTCCATCATGTTGACGATGTAGCCGAGCTCGAGATTGGCTTCCAGGTTCTCGTAGATCTGCCAGGAGTTGACCAGGTTGAATTCCAGCAGACCGTCGTTGGTGGTCAGGTAGGGACCGTCCTGGGCGGTGGTGGTGTCGTTCCAGGCCACGCCGGAACCCATGTACTTGACCATGGAGGGGCTGTTGGTGCCGCCCCAGTAGGCCACACGGAAGGTGTGCTTGAGGTCTTCCACAAAGCTCACGTCCGCGATCTGCAGGCCCACGCCCCAGGTACCGGCGTAGGTCAGATTGTTGTCGTAGAAGTTGTAGCCGGTGCCCCAGGCCAGGTTGCCGTCGCCCATGAAGGACGTGAAGTTGCCCGCGCCGGCGATGGAGGGCAGGCGCTCGGAACCGTTCTTGACGTTGCCGTCGTCACCGGAGGCATACCAGCCGAAGATGCCGGGGGTGCCCCAGTCCATCTTGTATTCCACCAGGGCCTTGACCAGCCAGCCTTCACGCTTGCTGTTGCCGCGCACCCAGTCCGTACCGCGCTTGAGCACGTCGTAGCGGCCCATGGCTTCCACATAGCCGTAGTTGATGTCGAATTCGATGTTCAGGGGATCGAAGGCCGTGATGGCCACGGGCAGACCGGCCCAGAACATGGAGCCGTAGGCCTTGCTGGTCTTGCCGAGGCCGCCGGGGCCGAAGTTCATGCCGGGCAGGTAGCCGGGCAGGGTCACGCTCAGGGCGCCGTCGGCGGTCTCCACCTCACCTTCATTGAAGCGGGTGTTCTTGCCCTGCATGCCGTACATGGCCCAGGGGGTCAGTTCCACACCGTCGAACTTCAGGGGCAGCATGAGCGCGAAGAGGTCCATGTTGTCCAGGTAGTTCTTCTGGTAATCTTCCCTGTCGCCATAGACACGGCCAGCATAATTGTCGTTGAGCGGGCGCATCCAGAGGGCGGTCAGGCCCACGTTGTCGTTGAACTGGTAGCTGGCGACCACGGCGGCGGCGTCACCGTCCATGATGGCGGAACCGCCGGCCACGTTGGGCAGGGCCACGGCCTGCAGGCCCATGCGGAGCTTGAGGTCGGTATTGGGCACCATCCAGTCGATGTAGGCGTTCTTGACCTTCACCTCCTTGCCGTCGGCACCCAGGGCGCCGCCGCTTTCGGCATTGCCCCACATCTGGTCGCCGATCTCGAAGAACACCGTACCGGACAGGGATTCGGAGGCCACGGCATCCAGCTGCAGGCGGACGCGCTGGCCGGCATTGAAGGTATCGTCGTGGTGGTGTTTCTTGTTGTCCACATCCTTGATAAGGCTGCCGTCACCAAGGCCAAAGCCCACCAGCCATTCGCCGGAGGCTTTGAAATCGATGGCTTTGGCGCCGCTGGCGGCCCCCAGGAGCATGCCGGCAGCCAGCATGAGGGTAAGAATTTTTTTCATGACCTTCTTCCTTACTGTTTGAGGTTCACATCCATCAGGCAACAGCGGCGCCCCCCGACGCCACGGCCGCCCGGGCCGTATTCCGCGCCTTGGCGCGGGCCTTTTTGTCCTTGCAGCGGCAGTTGGGGCAGGTGCCCTTGCAAACATGCTTTGCCTTTTCAGGGACAATGAGGACCTTGTTGCCGCTCGTCGCCAGCTCGAAGCCGCGGGAGCCTTTGTAGTGGATGCGCTGCGGCGCGATGGAAGGCTGGGGCGCACCGCGCAGGGCGGCGGCCGCCGCCGGCTGGATGCGGGTCACATGGCGCACATCGATGAAGAATTTGTTGCAGTCGTTGCTGTGGCAGCGCATAAGGTTCAGGATGGCACGGGCCTGTTCCAGATCCAGATCCTCGCCGGTGGCGATGTGCAGGTTGTTGGCACTGCGGCGGAAAGAGATCCGGGTCTGGGGAAGGTTTTCCAATCTCGGCATGGTGGCTCCTGTGGTAATGTGTTTTGTTGAGGCCAACATGCCATGATTGAAAATTGATGTCAACGGAATTGAAAGTTGTTTTCAATTTATTTTGCCTTTGAAAAATAAAAAGACAATCATCTCAAAAAGGTAGCGAACCCGTGTCGGCTTATCTCTGCGTATGACGCGGAACAGGGCCAGCATCGATCCCGGACTGCGTGCCCCTGCCGGTCAGCAGGGAAGAAAAGCGGCGGTACGGGATTTGCGATACTTTTTTTAAAGGCACCGCAGCACAGCTTGCCTGCCGCCGCAGATCACGTCAACGCCGGTTCAGGATCGGGGGGACCGGCGGGGATCCTGCGTGCGTATATCTCGAAAAATCTTTTATTTTGCGCTATGGTGCGCGCACAGGAAGGCCTCTGGAGAAGATCATGACGACAGCCACAAGCCGATATTTTGCCCTGCTGGCCCTGACGGCCGCCCTGTGGGGCGCCCAGCCGCTGCTGGTCAAGATCACCATGCGGGAGCTGAACCCGTCCACCATGACCGCAGTGCGTTATCTGCTCATGAGCATCACCTTTTTCGCGCTCATGCGCTGGCGGGGGCTGCCGCTCCTGCCGCCGCTGCGCCTGATGCCGGCCCTGCTGCTCATGGGCATCACCGGTGTGGCGCTCAACAATATCGCCCAGTTCACCGGTCTGCAGCTCTCCACGGTCAGCAATGCCACTCTCATCGCCACGACCACTCCGGCCGTGACGGCACTGGTGGCCCTGATCTTCCTGCGCGAACGCCTGCTGCCCATCGAACTGCTGGGGATCCTGCTTTCCGTGGCCGGGGCGCTGTTCCTCGTCAGCAAGGGACAGATGGACGTATTGCTGCATATCTCCTTCAACAAGGGGGATCTGCTGTTCTTCACCGCCCAGCTGGGCTGGGCCGTCTATTCCCTGACGGGCTTCCGCGTCATGCGCCATCTTCCGCCCCTGACGACCACGGCCTGGGCCGGGCTGTTCGGGACGGCGGGCACCTTCATCTACGCCGCGCTGACCGGCCAGCTGGACGTGCACAGCGTGGGCGGCACGACCCTGGCCTGTATGGTCTATATCGTCTGGATCGGCGGCGTGTGCGCCATGATCTTCTGGAACATGGGGGTCAAGGTGGTGGGGGCAGGGCAGGCGGCCATCTTCCTCAACATCATGCCGCTGGTGGGCGTTGTCCTGGGCGTGACCTTGCTGGGAGAGGACTTTGCTTTCCGCGAGGCCTTCGGCGCCGTGGGCATCCTGGGCGGGGTGTACATCCTGACGCACAGCCGCCAGATCATGCGGCGCATGGACCAGCGCCTGATCCGGCGTGCCCGGGAGCTGGCGGCCGCCCGCCGGCAGGCTGCGGAAAAGGAATCCCGCCGGGACTGAGACCGGCGGGATGGCATCTATCAAGAGACGGGCTGCCGCTATGAAAGAGACTGAACACAAAAGACACCGGCTTGCGGATCTGCTTCTGGTCCTGCTGGCCGCGCTGTTCTGCTGGTGTGCCCTGCAGGGGACGCTGGACCTCAATCCCCAGGGCATCGGCATGGACAGCGACCTGCAGAACTACGCGCAGATCATGGAAGCCGGGGAATGCCCCGCGGCCTTTGCCCGTGACCCGGTGGCGTCTTTTTTCCCGCAGGATCCGGGCGTGCCCAACCTGCTGACGGCCCTGGCGGGTCTGCTCCCCGACGGGGACAATGCGGCCACGGACATGCTGCGTGTGGGCGCGCTGGGCGTCTTTTTGCACTTCCTTGCCTATTACATCCTGGGGCGCTGCCTGTTCCGCAGCCCCTCTCTGGCGGCCCTGCTCTCGATCCTGATGAGCATTGCCGTGCACTGGTCGTTCGGCACCTTCTGGGGCAGCATGCGCTCGGATCCGGTGCCGCGCATCTTCTATGCCGACCTCTGGCCCTTCCTTCTGCTGCTGGCCTGTGCGGCCGTCAAACGCCCTTCGCTGCAGCCTGTGGTCATGTTCCTGTCAGGCTGTGCCATGCTGGTGCATACGGTCAGCGCCCTCATGGGCGGAGCCATGTTCTTCATGGCCTTTTTCCTGCTCTGGCGGGACAGGGGACTGTGGCGCCACGCGGGCCTGAGCCTGCTGAATCTGTTGAGCTTCGCAGTTCCCGTTGTTATATATCTGAAAGTTTTTCTTGCGGATACACCAGCACCGCCGGCCGAGTATACCGGGCTTTTTGCCGAGGTGCGCGCCCTGCGTTACAGCAAGGACTGGCATGATGTCTGGCAGAGCCTTGCGGACATATTGTGCTATTATACCTTCCCCGTCCCGCTGTTCCCCGCGGCAGCCGTAGCAGCCGCCATACTGTTCAAAAAAAGACAGCAGCTGGCCGGGCCGGTGCGCACCCTGCTGCGGCTCATGCCGGGCATGGTGCTGGGCATCGCGGGCGGCTGTGTGCTCTGCGCCCTGGAGATGTGGCTGGCCCGCCATCTGGGGCGGCAGAACATGAGCCAGGAGATCCTGCGGGGCACGCGCTTTTGGGTGCCGCTTTCCTGGCTGCTGCTGACCTGTCTTTTGTCCCTGTACTGGCAGGGCCTTGCCCCCCTGCTGCGCCGTGGCATCGTCATCCTGCTGGCTGTCGTCCTGCTGTCGCTGGGGCAGGGCAAACAGGTGGTGGCGGCCCGGCATGCCCTGGCGGACATGACCGGTCTGGGCTGGCTGGATACGGAAGAGGCCCGGCAGATCAAGGCGCATTCCCTGGGATTGCGGGATGCCCTGCAGGCCCTGCGCGCGCAGGCGGGACCGGAAGAGCTGGTTTTTACTGACGGAGACTGCATGGCCGTGCGCTTTGCTGCCCGCATGCCCATGCTGCCCGTACACAAGGACGGGAACGTCATCTATTATGCCGCCGACCCGGATATGGCCCGGCGCTGGCTGGCCATGCAACACCGCATGGCGGCCGATGCCACCGGCTATATGGAGGTCTGGCGTACGGAGCAGGCCGCGTTGCTGCTGACGCGCCATGTGGAGCACAAAGCCCTGTTGCTGCGTTACGGTGTCCTGCTTTTTGAGAATGAAGACTGGCTGTTGCTGCGGCGTTCGCCGGTAGCGGCGGACGCCGATGCACAGGTCACGAGGAGCGGATACGCAGACTGAGAAGAAAGGCAACAGGATCGCGGTCCTGATTCCCTGCTATAACGAGGCGCTGACCATCGGGAACGTGGTCAGGGATTACCGTCAGGCCCTGCCGGATGCCGATATCTATGTCTATGACAACAATTCCACCGACGAAACGGCCCGTCTGGCCCGTGAGGCCGGTGCCATCGTGCGCCCCGAGCCCCGTCAGGGCAAGGGCAACGTGGTACGGACCATGTTCCGTGACATCGAGGCGGACTGCTATCTGATGGTGGACGGGGACGACACCTATCCGGCTTCGCAGGCTGCGGCCCTGTGCGCACCCGTGCTGGAAGGCCGTGCGGACATGGTCATCGGCGACCGGCTGTCCTCCACCTATTTCACGGAGAACAAGCGCCCGTTCCACAACAGCGGCAACATGCTGGTGCGCCGCTGCATCAACATGTTCTGGAAACGCGGCCGGCAGATCGAGGACGTCATGACGGGCATGCGGGCCATGTCGCCCCTGTTCGTCAAATCCTTCCCCATCCTTTCACAGGGCTTCGAGATCGAGACGGAGATGACCATCTTTTCCCTGGCCAACAACTTCCGCATCGCTTCCATGCCCATCCAGTACCGCGACCGGCCGGAAGGGAGTTTTTCCAAGCTGAGCACGTTCCGGGACGGCTTCCGCGTCCTGAAGACCATCGCCGTCCTGTTCAAGGATTACCGTCCCCTGCTGGTCTTCTGGTCGGTGGCCTGTCTGCTGGCCCTGCTTTCTCTGGGGCTGTTCCTGCCTGTGCTGGGCGAATACATGTCCAGCGGGCTCGTACCCCGCTTCCCGACCCTGATCGTGTCCGGCTTCTGCATGCTGGCGGCTTTGCTGAGCTTTGTTGCCGGCCTGACCCTGGACTGCCAGCGCAAGCGGGCCCGGCAGGCCTTCGAGATCCAGCTCAATGTGCTGTCACTGCTGCTGCGGCAGGGCAGGACAGGCATGCCCTCCGGCGGGAACAGGCCGGAGCAAGACCCTCAGGCGTAAATGAAGAAAGCCGGGCAACAGCCCGGCTTTTTCCATTTGGGACAACGCTGGAAAGGACGCAGCGAAAAGGCTGGGGAGCTTCCCTGCCCGGTCAGCTGAGGGCCTTGCGCTTCATGATGTAGTTCCAGATCATGACCACGCCCGTGGCCACGACCTTGGCCAGCATGTAGTGCAGGGCCAGCTTGTCCACCAGCAGCCACATGCAGACCTGATTGATGCCCAGACCGGCCAGGCTCGATCCCACGAAGACCACCTGCCGGGCAAAGCTGCGTGCCGCCTGATGGAAGACGAAGAACACGCAAAGGTAGTAATTGACGATGACGGCCACGATGAAGGCCCAGGCGGACGACCAGAGGTAATGGACGTCCAGCACGCTGGTCAGCAGGAACAGCAGGCCGTAGTCCACCAGAAAGGTCAGACCGCCCACGATGCAGAAGCGGAAAAATTCCGCGCCACGGCTGGCAAGGGACATAAAGACTCCTTTGGGATTGGGCTGCCCTGACTTAGCCTGTTCCCCGCCGGGGCGCAAGCCGGATGGGCAGGTATGCGGCAAAGGGGCGAGGGCTGACCGCTACGCTACGTGCGCGACAGGGCACGGCATGCACGCCGGTAGGGCGGAGCAATATGCCGGAACGCGGAGGACGCCGCGAACTGTCGGACACCACACGCCGCATGACGCGCAGCGCGGAGGGGAGGGCACTCCCGTCCGCGCTGCTTCTTGTTCCGTCGTCCCCTGTAACCGGGGACGATGTTTTCTGGTCTTGCGTATGCTTTGTGAACGCCAATGTCGTCAGGGACGTAGGGGGACTTCTTCAGCTCCCTCCGGCCCGGCGGGACGGAGCTGCCCCTTGTCCAGCAGGAAGAGGGGGGCGGAGGGCTGGACCTCCCGCAGCAGGGCCGCCGTATGGGGATGGCAGGTGAAAAAGAGGATCTGCTGCCGGGGGCCGTATCTTCCCTGGCTGAGGTCCCCCAGGATACGGGCCGTGCGCCGTGCCCGGCCGGGATCGAAGTCCACCAGCACATCGTCCATGATGACCGGCAGGGGGCTGGCCTGCGCCGCGTGATCCTGGATGTAGGCCAGACGCAGGGCCAGATAAAGCTGCTCCTGGGTGCCCCGGCTCAGCTGCTCCGGGCTGACGGGCTCGCCCTGCGGCGGCATGACCCGCAGGCTGGAATCGCCCACGACGGCGCCCACGTCCTGCCAGGCACCGGCGGTGATGTCCCGGAATATGGCCGCGGCCCGGCGGATGACACGGGGCTGGCGTTCCTTCTCAAAGGCCAGTTTTGCCCGGTGGAGCAGAGCATGGGCCAGACGCAGGCGGCACCAGGCACGGGCCTGCCGCTGCAGCTCTTCCCGCTGGTCGGCTTCCTGCTGCAACAGGTCGGCCAGGGTCCCGTCCTGCCGCATGGCCTCCACGCGCACGCCCAGAGCGGCGACTTCTTCCGCCAGCGCGTCCTCTTCCTGACGCAATCCTTCCAGAAGATGCTGCTGCCCTGCGCAGGCCTGTTCCTCTTCCTCCCGGGCCTCTTCCCGGAAAGAAGCCAAAAACGTTTCCAGCGGCTGCGTCCCGGCCACCAGGCGCAGGCTGTCTTCCAGCAGTAGGCGACGCTGCTCCGTCCGGTGCCGTTCTTCCAGCAGGGCGGCCGTTTGCAAAAAATCCCCGTCGTCCCGGGCTCCGCCCTGATGCAGCAGGGCCGCCAGATCGGTACGGATGTTGTCCAGATCACTTTCCGCACGGCGGCAGGCCGTTTCCTGTTCATCCAGCAGCTGGCGCAGGCGGGCCTGCTCTGCGGCACGGTGGCGGGCGTCCTCCGCCGCCTCGCCCAGCATTTCCAGATGCCGGAGCCAGTCGGCATCCTGCGGCGGCACGGGGCGTCCCGTCTCTTCCAGCAGGGCGGCCAGCGGTGCCCGCAGGGCTTCTGTTTCGCCGTGCAGACGCTGCAGGCGCGAATCTTCCTGTTGCAGCTCTTCTTCGAGGCGCAAACAGCTCTCCATACCGTCCAGGGCCGCGTGGACGGTCCCCGGCGTCAGGTCTTCCGGCAGGCCCAGCGAATGCAGGCCGCCGGTCCAGGCGGTCCGGGCCGTCTCCAGCCGCAGGATCGCTTCCTGCGTGCGGCAACGGCTGTCCTCCAGTACCTTGCGACAGCGTTCCAGCAGCCCGGCACTGGTCGCGGCCTCGGCAGCGGCCTGCGAATGTCCGGCACGGGCCTCTTCCGCTTCCCGGCAAAGGGCAAGGCCGCGGCGGACAGCCTCCGGCAGGCTGGGGCAGGCGGCATCGGGAGGGAGCAGGGCCAGCAGGTCGCGCAAGGCCTGTTCCGTCTGCTGCAGGGAAGAGGTCGCATGCCCGGCATCGTCCCCGGCTGCGCGCAGTGCCTCCGCCAGTGTGGCGGCGGTGGCTGCCCGCTCGAAAAGCAGCCCTGCCGCTGCCGGGGCAAAGGCCGTCGCCGTGGCTGCGGGCAGCATGGCCTGCCAGCGGTTTTCCCCGTCTTGTATGGCGGCAAGGAGTTCCTGCTCCTGCTCGGCCAGTCGGGCCAGCGTTTGCCTGACGCGCCTCAATTCCTGCCGCAGGCTGTCGTGTTCCTGCAGGAGCTGATCCAGCTGACGGCGCGCGGCCTGCTGTTTTTCCAGACAGCTTTCCAGTTCATCGGCATCCGGGATGTCGTTGTTCATGCTGCGCGGCAGGGGCAGACGGGCAAGGCGGTGCTGCTGTTCCCGCAGGCGTCCTGTGCTTTCTTCCAGCAGCTGCCGGATGCGCGCCGCTTCTTCCCGGCGATGGGGCAGGCCGCCTGCCAGCAGGGCAAGACCGCAGACCGCTGCCAGCCCGCCTGCCCAGGGCGAGGTCGCCAGCCCGGGCCAGGGGAGCAGCTCCGGGGCCCACTGTCCGGCCAGCAGAAGGACCAGACCGGGGAGCAGGAGCACGATGCCCATGCAGAGCAGGGGCAGGCTGCCGCCTGTCAGAGGACGCTCCAGCTGTTGGGCCTGTTGTGAAAGCCCTTCCTGCCGGACCGTCTCGGCGGCGATCCCGGAGCGGAGCGTACGGCAATGCCGCACGGCGGCACCAAAGCGATCCAGGGATTCCTGCTCCAGGGCCGGATGCCGGTCGATGGCCTGGACAAGGGCCGTCTCGCGTTGTTGCAGCTTGTCCTGCTCCTGCCGTGCGTGGTCCTGCTGTTCCCGCAGGCTGCGCAAGCGCTCTGTCAGATGGTCGAGGCGGGAGGCCAGCGAGAGGGCCTCGTCCCTGTGGCGGAGCAGCCGCTCCGGTCCGGCAAGGTCGTTTTCGTCCAGGCGCAGCGGCGCGCAGGCGCGTGAAAAGGCTTCCCGGGCCCGTTGCTGCCGTCGCTGCCAGCGGGGGAGGTCCCCCTGTTTTTCCTGCCAGTTTTCCAGAAGGCGTTGCAGGTGGCGTTGTTGGCCGCCGTCCAGAGGCGGCTGGCGGTCGGGCAGGGCCTCCAGACGTTGCAGATGCGCCTGATGGGTCTCTTCAGCCTGTGCCAGCGCGGCGGCGACCTCGTCTTCCCGCTGGCGGGCCATCTGCAGGGCCGTCGTACAGGTCGCCAGTGTGGCGGCCTGCCGCTCCACTTCCTCCCGGCCGAAGACAGAGCGGTCCGTGGCACGGATGCGGGCGCAATCCCAGTCAGGGCCCAGACGGGAAAGCTCTTCCTGCAGACGGCGGGCGATCTGTTCCTTGCGCAGACGCGCCAGCGGCAGGTCGGTCAGGGCTTGTCGGTAGGTGGAGGTCTGTTCCGTCAGGGCGCGCAGACGGGGCAGGGCCGCCACAAGGGCCTGATCCGGGCACAGCTCCCGGAGCCGTTCGCGTGTGCGCGCGCACTGTTCCCGAAGGCCCTGCAGGGCATGCTGCCCTTCCTCCTCCCGTTCGCGCAGACGGGCCAGACGCTCGCGCCCCTGCGGCGGGAAATCCTGCGGCAGGCCGGAAAGGCGCTCCAGACGCATCCCCAGCAGATGCCACTCCCGCCACTGCTCCCAGACCGAGAGGCGCCGTTCCGTACGGCGCAGGGCGGTCTCCAGCTCCGTCTTGCGGCGGCGGAGGTCTTCGAGATCCTGTTTGCGCTGCTGCCACTGGGCGCACAGGGCGTCGTAGCTGCCGCTCCGGGCGTCGGCCTGACGGATGCGGGCCCGCAGCTCCTGCCAGCAGCCCGCCTGGACGTTGAGGGGCAGCTTGCGTCCCTGCGGGCGATAGATGGCGTCGGCCTGCTGTTGCAGGGCGCGCAGCACATCGGCCGGGGAACGCAGGCCCGTGCCGAAGCTGGCCCCGTAGAGGGCGTGGCGCACGGCCTCGTCGTCCAGGCTCTCGAAGCGCTGCAATTCCCCCAGACTGAAGCCGAAAACGTTGCTGTAGACCTGACGGTCGATGCCCCGGAAGAGCTGCTCCAGCAGGCTTTCCGGCACAGGGGCCCCGTCGGGGCCGGTGAGCTGCAAACGGCCGCTGCCCGGGCCGGGGCGGCGATGCAGATGCAGCAGGCCGTGGAGGCCGCTTTCCAGCGTCAGGCTGCCCCCGGCCTGTCCGCCGCGCAGGGGCTGGCCGGCCTGACGCTCCTTGCGCCCGGAGGGATAGCCGGTGAGCATGGCCCGCAGGAAGGCCAGACAGGTGGACTTGCCGGCTTCGTTGTCGCCCAGAAAAATGTTGATGCCCGGGCCGAGGCCTTCGGCGCCCGTTTGGGCAAGGATACCGAAGCCGTCTGCGTGGAATGAGAGCAGGCGCATCACTTCCCCTCCAGCATGTCCAGACAGAGATAGCGGGCTTCGTCCAGCAGGTCCTGGAGATCCTCCCCTTCCGGCATGTCGAGCATCCCGGCGGGGCAGTGCCGGAACAGGGGCGCCAGCTCCTCCTCGGCAAAGGCGGCCAGCGCTTCGGGCTGCTGTCCGAGTCCTTCCGCCAGACGCAGGGCCTCGCCCAGCAGATCCTGGCGTTGCAGGCAGGCGGCCATATCCACAGCGGGGGCCGTCTCCACGCACAGATCCTTGATATGGACAGGCAGGGGCAGGGGAGCCTGATGCAGGCGCTCTCGCAGGTCGCGGCAGGTCTCTGGGCGGCGCAACAGGCTGTCCAGCGGGGTGCGTCCCTGCAGGCACAGGCGCACGACCATGAGCGTGCAGGATGCGTCAGCGCTTTCCGTGACCGTGGTCAGGGCCTCCAGCAACCTGTCCTCTACGGCGTCGAGCTGTTCCACGGCGTCCAGACCGATGACCGGACGCTGCCATTGTACCGGCCCCAGCGGCAGGAACTCTTCCCGGCAGGAGAAAGCACCGTCGCAGGCCTCGGCAGTGACCAGCAGGCAGCCGCGCGGGCCGCCTTCATTGATGTGGAGTCCCTGGGTATTGCCGGGATAGGCGATGAAGGGATGGCGCGCCAGGGTGCGGCGTTCGTGCACATGGCCCAGAGCCCAGGCATCCAGACCGGCGGCACGCAGATCGTCCAGCGAGCAGGGGGCGTACCTGTCCTGCGTGGGGCTGCCTTCCACGCTGCAATGCAGCACGCCCAGCTGGAAGCAATCCGTCTCCGGTTGGCGGTGGAAGAGGAGGGCCAGGTTGCGGGCCTCCCTGATGCGGGCATGGCTGATGCCGTGGATCACGGCAAGGGGGGCCCCGTCCCGGTACAGCACATGCTGTTCGGGCTCCGGGCCGAAGATGGTCACGTTGTCGGGCCAGTCCACGGTCTTCAGCCGCGAGTCCAGCGGGTCATGGTTGCCGTGGGCCCAGAAGACCGGGATGCCGCAGGCCTGCAGGCGCACACAGCCGTCGCGCAGGGCCAGCTGGGCTTTGACGCTGTGCTCTTCCTGGTTGTAGATGTCCCCGGCCAGGACGAGAAAGTCCGGCCGCAGGCGCTCGCACTGGTCGAACAGGCGTTGCAGTGCCGTGAAGGTGGCGTCGCGCAGCTGCGCTTGCAGGGCCTCTCCGGCATCGGTACGGCTCAGGCCCAGGAAGGGGGTGTCCAGATGCAGGTCGGCGGCATGGATGTATCGGAGGCTGTTCATGGCGTGTCCTTGGCGTGGGCTCCTCCGGCAGAGATATGTTTTTTCCGGCAGCAGGACAAGTTGCGCGCGTGGAGGCGTGCGCGGTTGACGCTGTCAAAGCCCGTTGGTATGACTAGCGTTTATACCACAGGGGGAAAGAATGGCGCGAATCCTTTACGGCATCCACGGGACAGGGCATGGCCATGCCATGCGCGGGCTGACCATCGCCCGCCGTCTGGGCGCACACGAATTTCTGTTCGTGGCCAATGATGACGCCCCCAAGATACTGGAGCCCGAATTCCGGGTGCACCGCATCCCCAATCTGGGCACGGTGTTCCGCAACTATCAGGTGGATGTGGGCGCTACGGTGCGCAAGGCCATCCCGCTGCTCTGGCACCGTCAGCGCTATGTGGATGAAGTGCTGCGCCTTATCGACCAGTTCAAGCCCGACGTCTGCATGACGGACCTGGAATACTTCGTGCCGCGTGCGGCCGAGAAGGCCGGGCTGCACTGCCTGACCCTCGACCATCAGCACGTCATCACCTGCTGTCGCCACGGCTGGCTGCCGCCGCGCATGTGGTGGGATCACCTGCTGCAGGGCATCACGCCCCGCTATCTGTTCCGGCCCACGGAGCAGAACCTGCTGGTCTCCTTCTATGCGCCGCCGGTGCAGCCCCGCTACCACGCCCGCGTGGTACCCCCCATCCTGCGTGAAAGCGTGCTGCGCCTCAATCCCCGCGACGACGGCCATGTGGTGGTCTACCAGAGCAATTCCACGCACCGCAAGCTGGTGGACTTTTTGCTCCAGGCCACGGACCGCCCCTGCTATGTCTTCGGCTATGACCGGACGGAAGGCCGCGAGGGCAACGTCATCTTCATGAAGAAGAGCGAAGAGGGCTTTCTCAAGCTGCTGGAAGGCTGTTCCTACGTCATTCAGGGCGGCGGCCATACCCTGATGACCGAGGCCCTGCACCTGGGCAAGCCCATCCTGAGCCTGCCGCTCAAGGCCATGGTGGAACAGTGTTTCAACGCCCTGTACCTCGAACGTCTGAACTACGGCATGCAGGCCGACATGATGACCCTGGAGCCCGCCTTGCTGCGCCGCTTCGAGGAACGCCTGCCCGAGTTCCGGGCCTCCATCGCGCGCGGGCATTTCTGCGGCAACGATCTGGTCTTCGGCCTGGTGGATACCTTCATCCGCACCGGTACCCTGCCGGTCTCGGGCACGCCGAAGGTGGTGGAGTAGGAGAAAAGCTCCCATCACGGCAGGGATTCCATCCCTGTTTCCATGATGGCAAAACGCCTCTTCCGTCTCATGCGGGAGAGGCGTTTCTGCGTGGGGCGCTCCACGCGCAGGGGGCTCTTTGTCATTCCCCTTGTCCATATGTTCGCTCGGCATCCCCACGGGAGTGGGGAATACTTCCTTCGCCGGCAAGTCCATCGGCGCGTTCTCGGTTCATCCCCACGCATGCGGGGAATACTCTTCGACGAGATGCAAAAGATAACAAGCTGTCAGCGGGACGGCTGCATACTGCCGAACCAGGCCATGCTCGCTGCGATCCCGCTCCACGAGCATCAAAAAAGGGAAGGAGCTTGCGCGCAAGGCGGCTCCTTCCCTTCCAACAATACCGCCCGGCAGGGCAGCTGGGATCCATTGATTTTTACATGCCCAGATAGGCGGAACGCACGTCCTCGCTCTTGAGCAGGTTCTCGGCGCTGTCGCTGGTGACGATACGGCCGTTCTCCATCACATAGCCGCGGTGGGCGATGCGCAGGGCCTGGTTGGCGTTCTGTTCCACCAGGAAGACCGTGGTGCCGTTGGCGTTGACGCGCTGGATGATCTGGAAGATCTGCTGGATGATGATGGGCGCGAGGCCCAGCGAGGGCTCGTCCAGCAGGAGCAGCTTGGGCCGGGCCATGAGGGCGCGGCTGATGGCCAGCATCTGCTGTTCGCCACCGGACAGGGTGCCGCCGGTCTGCTTGCGGCGCTGGGCCAGGATGGGGAAGAGGTCGAACACATAGTCCATGTCTTCCTTGATGCCCTGCACGTCGTTGCGCAGGAAGGCGCCCAGGTCGAGGTTCTCGCGCACGCTCAGGTCGGGGAAGATGAGGCGGCCTTCGGGCACCTGCGAGATGCCCAGGCGGACGATCTCGTGCGGGGGCAGCTCGTGGATGGGCTCGCCGTTCCAGAGGATCTCGCCCTTGCGCGGCCGGTTGATGCCGCAGATGGTCATGAGCGTGGTGGACTTGCCGGCGCCGTTGGCACCGATGAGGGTCACGATCTCGCCGTCATCCACGCGCAGGGAAACGTCGCGCAGGGCCTGGATGTTGCCGTAGTAGGTATCAATGCCCTTGACTTCAAGCATCTTCGCTTTCTCCCAGATAGGCCTGAATGACGCGCGGGTTGCTGCGCACTTCCGCGGGAGTGCCGGCAGCGATGCGCGAACCGTATTCCATGACATAGATGCGGTCGGACAGGGACATGACCATGCCCATGTCGTGCTCGATGAGCAGGATGGAAAGATCCCGGTCCGCGCGGATCTGGAGCACCAGATCCTTGAGCTCGTTGGTCTCCTGCGGGTTCATGCCGGCGGCGGGTTCGTCCAGCAGCAGCATGCGGGGCTCGGTAGCCAGGGCGCGGGCGATCTCCAGACGGCGCTGGGCACCGTAGGCCAGGTTGCAGGCCTTTTCGTTCCACAGATCCTGCAGGTGCACGGTCTCCAGCAGACTGTAGGAGATGTCGATGGATTCCTGCTCTTCGCGACGGGTGGCGGGGTTGCGGGTCAGCGCGCCCCAGATGCCGGCCTTGGTGCGGCAGTGACGGCCGATCATCACGTTCTCCAGCACGGTCATGTCGCTGAACAGACGGATGTTCTGGAAGGTGCGGGCCATGCCCAGCGCCGTGATGAGGTGGGGCTTGCGCCCGTTGAGCAGATGCTTCTCGCCGTTGGCGCCGTACAGGTGCACGGTGCCTTCCGTGGGCTTGTAGATGCCGGTGACGCAGTTGAAGAAGGTGGTCTTGCCGGCGCCGTTGGGGCCGATGAGGGCCACGATCTCGCCTTCGTTGACGGTCAGGTCCAGCTCGTTGAGGGCGCGCAGACCGCCGAAGTCACGCGTCAGGCCCTTGACTTCAAGGACGGGTTTCATGCGCGTTCTCCTTTGTTGCCGCCCTGCAGGGCGGTGATGCGGTAGCGGCGGCGCTCACCGGTGACGAGGCCCTGGGGCCGGAAGATCATCATGATGACCATGATGGCGCCGAAGATCAGCATGCGGTACTCGGAAAAGGCACGCAGGTATTCGGGAGCCAAGATGAGGATGGTGGCGGCGATGACCACACCCACGATGGAGCCCATGCCGCCCAGCACCACCATGGAGAGGATCATGGCCGATTCCATGAAGGTGAAGCTGGCGGGGTTGATGAAGGTGGTCTTGGCCGCGAAGATGACGCCGGCGAAACCGGCCCAGCAGGAGCTCAGGGCAAAGGCCGAGAGCTTGACGCGGGCCAGGTCGATGCCCATGGCCTCACAGGCGATCTCGTCTTCACGCAGGGCCTGCAGGGCAAGGCCCACACGGGAGTTCTTGAGGCGGCTGATGACGATGATGGTCAGGATCACGGCCAGCAGCACCAGATAGTAGATGAAGATGGTGTTGGCGGCGATCTCCAGCTCCTGGCCGAAGAAGGAGGGGCCGGGGATGTTCTTGATGCCGCCGGAACCGCCGGTGAGGCTGGTCCAGTTGAGCAGCACCAGGCGCACGATCTCGCCGAAGCCCAGGGTCACGATGGCCAGATAGTCACCGCGCAGGCGCAGCACGGGGAAGCCCAGGGCCAGGCCGAAAACGATGGCCATGAAGCCGCCCACGGGCAGACAGGCCCAGAAGCCCAGGCCGAACGCCTGGTTGAGCAGGGCGTAGGAATAGGCGCCCACGGCGTAGAAGGCCACATAGCCCAGCACCAGCTGACCGGCGATGCCCACGGCGATGTTCAGGCCCAGGGCCAGGATGACATAGAGCATGGCCGAGATCATGATGTTGGTCTGGTAGAAGGAGCTCACCAGAGGCATGACGATCATGACGGCCAGCAGCAGGCCGAGGCTGGTCAGACGGGTGGTGGTATTGCGGTTGGGCAGGGTGACCAGGCTGTGCAGGCCCTTGCCCAGGCCTTCGGGCAGGCGGATCAGCGGGATGCCGCGGGCCTTGCGGCTGAAACACCAGTTCCAGAGCATGGAAAGGAAGAAGATGGCCACGCCCAGCAGGATGACCCTGTCGAACTGCCATTCCACGGTCTGGTCAACGCTGTTGAGCTTGATGCCCATGACCGGGAAGGTCAGGAGCATGAACCAACAGGCAGCCAAAAGGGCTTTTGTAAGATATTGCATCATGATTGGCTACACCTTCTGCACTTTCGCTTTGCCGAGGATGCCGTCGGGACGGAAGATGAGGATGAGGATGAGCAGGGCAAAGGCCAAGGCATCCTCATAGTTGCCCGACAGGTAGCCGGTGGTCATGCTCTCGGCGATACCCAGCACAAGGCCGCCCACCATGGCACCGGGGATGGAACCGATGCCGCCGAGCACCGCGGCCGTGAAGGCCTTGAGGCCGGCCAGGAAGCCGATGCCGAAGTTGACCTGTCCCATGTGGGAGGCGATGAGCACGCCGCCCAGGGCCGCCAGGGCCGAGCCGACGATGAAGGTAAGCGAGATGATGCGGTCGGCATTGATGCCCAGCAGCAGGGCCATCTTGCGGTTCTGCGCGGTGGCGCGCATGGCCTTGCCCATGCGGGTATAGCGGATGAACAGGCTCAGGGAGACCATGGCCAGCGTGCTGGTGACGAGGATCAGGAAATCACTGGGGCCCATGATGTTGCCCAGGTAATCCAGAAACTCCATCTCCGGCAGCAGGCGGGGGAAGGGGACATAGTCAGAGGTCTGCGCCAGCAGCACATAGTTCTGTAGGAAGATGGACATGCCGATGGCCGAAATGAGGGGCGACAGACGCGGGGCGCCGCGCAGGGGTTTGTAGGCCACCTTTTCCAGAGTATAGCCGTAGGCCGCGCTCCAGACCACGGCCGCGAGGGCCGCAACGATGAGGATGCCTCCGGCGGGGAAACCGACGATGCCTAGCACACCGGCTACCAGCAGGGCCGTGAAGGCGCCCAGCATGTAGATTTCGCCGTGTGCGAAGTTGATCAGTTCGATGATGCCGTACACCAGCGTATAGCCCAGGGCGATGAGGGCATAGATGCTGCCGCGTGTGAGGCCGCCGAAGAAAAGTTCGATAAAGTACTGGAAGTCCATGCCGTTACAGGGGCTGCGGTTTACCCGGGCGCAGCGGGCAAGAGGGCGCGGAGGCCATGCCTCCGCGCCCGTGCGCCATAGTATCCTATTAATGCAGAGTGATGCTGTGGTCGCTTTCGACGAACTTGCCGTCCTTCACCACGTAGACGGACAGGCCCAGACCGGTGGCGTCACCGGCCTTGTTGAAGGACATCTTGCCCAGAGGGGTGTCCACTTCGGTGCTCTTCAGAGCGGCCATGATCTTGTCGGTCTCGGTGCTGCCGGCCACTTCGATGGCCTTGATGAGGGCCTGGGTGGCGGCATAGGCGTTGTAGTAACCGAAGCCGGGCTCGCTGCCGAACTGCTTGACGTGGGCTTCGCGGGCGTGCTTGTACATGGCCAGGGTACTGGTATCCTTGGGATAGGAGGCCATGACGCCTTCGCTGTCCTTGCCGGTCATCTTGAGGAAGGTCTCGTCCTTCACGCCGTCAGGACCGATGAGGGGGGTCTTGACGCGGTCGCGGCGCATCTGCTGCACCAGCTTGGAGGCGGTGTTCTGGTAGCCGCCGAAGATCAGGACGTCGGCCTTGGCGCGACGCAGCTTGCGCACCACGGCGGAGAAGTCCACGGCGTCGGGGGTCACGGCTTCGAACAGGACGGTCTCGACACCGGCCTTTTCGAGGATGCCGCGGTTCTGCTGGGCAAAGCCCTTGCCGTATTCGCCGTTGTCATGCAGGTAGGCGACCTTCTTGGCCTTCAGCACTTCGATGATGTAGCTGCTGGTCAGCTGGGCCTGGGCATTGTCGTTGGCCACGGTGCGCAGGAACAGGGGGTGCTTGCCTTCCAGGGTCAGGGCAGGCGTGGTGGCCGTGGGGGAGATGCTGATGATGTTGGCGCTTTCATACATGGGCAGGGAGGCGTTGGTGGCGCCGGAGCAGATGGGGCCCATGATGGCCACGACCTTGTCGGAGATCAGCTTGGTCGCGGCGTTGGTGGCCAGTTCGGGCTTACACTGGTCGTCCTGGGACACCAGTTCGATCTTCTTGCCCAGCACGCCGCCCTTGGCGTTGGCTTCTTCAATGACGATCTTGGCGGCATTGAGGCTGGGGACGCCGTACGAGGCCAGGTCGCCGGAATGGGCGCCCTGCACGCCGATTTTGATGGTGTCGGCGGCCATGGCAGGAGCCGCAACGGCAACGCTGCACAGCGCGGCCATGAGCCAGGTCATGCACTTTTTCATTTTCTCCCTCCTTGAGAGACTCCATGCACTGCCGGGCGTCGCACAACAGCAAAGCGACGTCTACCTTGCGGCAGTATAAGCCCTTTCTATTGCATCTTTATCTGATTCCTGTCAATGCGGTTTGCCGGATGGACACACAAATCCATCTCCCCCGCACGGCCACATATCTACTGTGATTTCTTGTGGCTGGAACGCAGGTGCAGGCGCATGGGCGCATGCGTGATGCCGAAGATGCGGCGCAGGGCGCGTTCCAGATAGCGGGCATAGCTTTCCGGCACGCGGTCGGCGTCACTGACGAAAAAGACGAAGGTCGGCGGCTGGGACTCGGCCTGGGTCAGATAGAAGAACTTGGCGCGCACGCGCTTGACCACCGGGGGCTGGTGGCGGGTCAGCACTTCTTCCATGGCACGGTTGAGCTGGCCGGTGGGCACGCGGATGGCGCATTCCTCATGGATCTTGCGGGCCATGGGCAGGATCTTGTTCAGGCCCGTGCCCTTGAGGGCCGAGACCGTGAGGATGGGCACATGCTTGCAGAAGGCCAGCATCTCGCTCACGTTCTGCAGCAGCTGCTTGAGCTGACCGGCGGGCACCAGGTCGCACTTGTTGACCAGCACCATGAAGGGGATCTTGCGGGTATCCAGCAGATCCATGAGGCGCTTGTCCTGCTGGCTCACGCCTTCGGTGGCGTCCAGGGTCAGCAGGGTCACGTCGGCCTTGGTGGTGGACTTGAGGGCCGCGTTGACGGAGTACTTTTCCACGATGTCCGTGATCTTGGTACGGCGGCGCACCCCGGCGGTATCCACAAAGACGTAATCCTGGCCGTCGCGCTCGAAGCGCACGTCCACGCTGTCGCGGGTGGTGCCGGCCACGTCGGAGACGATCATGCGTTCCTCACCGGCCAGGGCGTTGATCATGGAGGACTTGCCCGCATTGGGGCGGCCCAGCATGGCCAGGCGCAGGGCCGGGGGCTCGTGTTCGGCCTCGTAATCATCGGGCAGCAGGTCGGCCAGTTCTTCGGTGAGGGCGCGGATGTTGTGCCCGTGCTCGGCCGAGACCGGCAGCAGGGGAAAGCCCAGGCTGTGGAACTCGGCCAGCAGCTCGTCTTCCTTTTCCAGGCCGTCCACCTTGTTGACCACGCAAAGGGTGGGCAGGCCCATGCGGCGGATGTGGGCCGCCAGGTATTCGTCCAGGGGCAGCAGGCCGTCACGGCCGTCCACCACGAAGGCCACGGCACAGGCATCCTTCATGGCCGCCTCGGCCTGGCGCAGGATGTCGGACTCGAAGCCGCGGATGCCTTCGGGGCCTTCGGTGACCATGGCATGGGCATCCAGGGTGATGCCGCCGGTATCCACGATGCCGAAATCAGGATGGCCCTTGCGGCGGACCACACCTTCCATGCGGTCGCGGGTCACGCCGGGACGGTCATGGGTGATGGCGCGGTTGCTGCGGATCAGGCGGTTGAACAGAGTGGACTTGCCCACGTTGGGGCGTCCCACCAGAACGATGCAGGGTAATGAGGACATGGGTCTCCCTTCGGCCATGACGGGCCGTTGTTGCGGAAATGGGGCCGCACGGGGCGGCGGGCATGGCGCACGGAGAAACGGGATGGAAAAAAGGCCCCTCAAAGCGGGGTGAGCGCCACACGCTGCGCTTGTGTAGCATCCTTGAGGCCGTTTGAAAAGAAAAAAATGCCCCGCGGGCGCATTTGCCGGAATCGACCGGATGCGGGCAGACAACACAGCGGGATGACAGGCGTTTTTTCAGGATGCCGTCAGGGCGGCAGAAAGCCGTGCCGGGCAGTCGTAAAAAAACAGTCCCTGCCGGTCCGAAGGGCCTGCAGGGACTGTGTGGGTGTGGCTGATCGCTGGGGCCGCCGGAGCGGCCGTGGCCCGGAGAGGGGGACTTGGGGAAAAATGCGGTGCGGGAGGCACTCACTCGTTGCCCTCGCTCCGGCTCTCGCTGACGGGCAGGGGCAGCAGCAGGCGGAACAGGGCCCCGCCTTCGGGACGGTTGGCCGCCGTGATCTGGCCGCCGCGACCATGGGCAAGGCCCGTGGCTACGGAAAGGCCCAGGCCTGCGGCCCGGCCCGCCTGACGGTGGGTGGTGAAGAAGGGCTCGAAGATATGGGGCATGATGTCGTCAGCGATACCGGTACCGCTGTCGGCCACCGAAAGCTCGTACCAGGTGGTGCCGTCGTCATCGGCGGGCAGCAGCCGGGCGCCGATGTCCAGCGTGCCGCCCTCGGGCATGGCGTCCAGAGCGTTCTCCACCAGATGCAGGCAGATCTGTTCCAGCTCCAGCGCGGAGCCCAGGGGACGGGGCGCGTCCTCGCCCCATTCCGGCGGGAAGTGCAGCCGGCAGGTCACCTTGAGGCTGTCCATGCGGCCCTGCAGCAGGGTCAGGACACGGGAGACCACGGCCTGCACGTCCATGGGCGCGCTGCGGGGGTCCAGGCCCACACCGGCCATGAGCAGCTTGCGGGTGATCTCGCGCACGCGCATGCTCTGGGTCACGATGGCCTTGAGGGACTCGCGCAGGTCCTCGATGTCGGGCAGGGCCTCGGCCTCGGGGCTGTCCAGGCTGTCGCCCATGAGGCCCGCGGCCTGGACGATGATGTTCAGGGGGTTGTTGACTTCGTGGGCCACACCTTCGGCGATGCGGCCCAGACTGCGCAGGCGGGCCTCTTCGGCCAGACGCCGGGCCTGGCGCCGGGATTCGGCCCGCTCCCGGGCCTTGCGGCATTCTTCCAGCACCGCATCCAGCGAGACGGGCTTGGCAAGCCAGTTGAGCGCGCCGCGCCGCATGGCCTTGACCGCCTGGCTCATCTCCGTGGCGCCGGAGAGCATGACCACATCGGGACGCGGTTCATGTTCCTGCAGGAGCTTGAGCAGGGAGACGCCGTCCATGCCCGGCAGGCAGACATCCAGAAAGACCAGATCCCATTCCTGCCGGGAGAGCATGCCCAGGGCCGTTTCCGCATCGCCGGCCACGGCAGCCTCGATACCGCGCAGCTCCAGGCGCTGTGCCAGCGGTTCGGCAAAGGCCTGTTCGTCGTCGACGATGAGTACACGCATGACGTCTTTCCCCCTTGCGACAATGCGTCAACATGATGCACGCCCGGAGCGTGCGGGATCTTTCCTGTCCGGCGGTGCTGCCGCCGGACAGGGGCAATGGCGGCCTAAAGCTTGTGCTCGGCCAGGAGGTCTTTTTCGTTGAGGACATCCTGGGCGGCGTCGAAATCGCCGCCTTCGGCCAGACTGACGGCCACCATGGCGTTCTCCACCTTGTCGCGGTAGGCCATGCGGATGCTGTTCAGCAGCTCGTCGATGTCCATGGGTTTCTTGAGGAAGTTGTAGGCGCCCATGCGGTAGGCCGTCTGTTCTTCGGCATCACCGCCGTGACCGGTCAGGATGATGACCTGCACCTGGGGGTTGCTCTTCTTGACGCTGCGCAGCACTTCGAAACCGTCCATGCCGGGCATGCGCAGGTCCAGGACGATGACGTCGGTGGGCTCTTCAACGGCTTTGAGGGCCTGCGGGCCGTCATAGGCCACGCGCGCTGAAAAACCGCGCATGGCAAGGCGCTCGGCAAGCGTGTCCACAAACTGTTTTTCGTCGTCTACCAGCAGAATCTTGATCTCTTCCTTGCTCATGCCATTCTCCTTCACCCGGTGATGCCGGGAAAAATGTCGTTCTAGTCTTCACTCCCGCAGGCGGAAATGGAGAGGAAAAAGCGCTGTGCCGGATCGCGCCAGGGCATCAGCAGGGCCTGCCAGCCGGGCCGGGGCCGGGCGTTGAGCAGGGGGCTGCCCGTCAGGGCCGCCAGGGCCATGTCGCGATTGGCGCCGTCGCAAACTTCGATGATGATGCCTTCCACCTTGTTCTGGCGACCGGCGGAAAAGCGGAGCTTCACCTGCCCGCCCACGGAGGCGCACAGGTCGAAGATGTCCAGCAGGGCACGCAGCACCGCCAGGGCGGGCACGGCGGACCATACGGGTTCTTCGCTGTCGGCAGATTCCAGCACCATCTGCACGGCGCGGGCCCGGCGGGCCGCCATGAGGCAGAAGGTGCTGGCCACACGCGCCAGGTCGCAGGGCGCGTTCTCGTTCTCGCTGTGGCTGACCTGGGCCAGGTACTCCATGCACTCGGCCAGGGCCGCGCCCCGCAGGATCTGCTGCTGGGCTTCCTTCAGGGCCTTGATGACGCGCGGGTCGGCGGGCTTGTCGGCCCCGGCGGCCAGCTGCACCATGTCCTGCGCCAGTCCGGCGGATTCGCGGATCACGGCCAGCACGTTGCGCATGTCGTGCGTGGCCGAAGCCAGCAGACGTCCCATGCATTGCGAATCGGTCATGCTACGCCCCCCTGGCCTTGTCGCTGCCGGTGCCGCCGGAACGGGCCGCGGCTTCCAGCGTTTCCAGGAACATGCCCAGGCTCAGCGGCTTGGTCAGGCAGGCGAAGGCACTGGCCACGGGGCTGTCGCCGGAATCGTCCACGGAGTCATGCCCCGTGAGCACGATGACCGGCAGGCCGGGGTACTTCTGGCGCACCTGCTGGAGGACGGCGTCCCCGGTCATGCCGGGCATGAGCAGATCCACCACCATCACGTCGGGCAGGGCCTCCGCGGCCGCCATCTCGTCCAGGGTGGTCAGGGCCGCCTTGCCGTCCAGGGCCACCCGTACTTCGATACCGCGCAGATCCAGACGCTCGGCCAGGGTCTCCACGAATTCCTTCTCGTCATCGGCCAACAATACACGCAGTGCCATCTCAAGCCTCCACAGGACGTTCCGGCGGTGTAAGCGGCAGCGTGATGCTGACCGTCGTGCCCTTGCCTTCGGTGCTGTCCACGGTGATCTCGCCGCCGAGACGGCGCACGATACCGTAGGTGATAAACATGCCCAGACCGTTGCCCTTCTCCTTCTTGGTGGAATAGAAGGGCTCGAAGATGTGCTTGATCACTTCCGGGCTCATCCCCTTGCCGTTGTCGGTGACGCGCACCAGCAGCCCGCCGTCGGCCATCCGGCTGCAGGCGATGTCCACCTTGCCGCCGTCAGGCACCGCATCCAGGGCATTGCCCATGATGTTGAGGAAGACCTGCTGCAGCTGGCCGCGGTCGGACACGATGTCCGGCAGGCCTTCGGCAAAGTCCGTGCCGATGGTCACGCCGCGGTTCTTGGCGCCGCGTTCCAGAAAGCCCATGGTCTCGGTCAGCACTTCGGGCACGCTCAGTTCCTGGCGGTTGGCCTCCATGCGCCGGGCAAAGCCCAGCAGACGGTGGGTGATGCCGCGGGCACGTTCCACGGTGCTCTCGATGGCCTCCAGCAGGCTGATGAGCCTGTCCTTGCGCTCGAAGTTGCCGCTCATGTGCAGCAGGTCGAGGCCAAGGCCCGCCTTTTCGTTGATGACGGCCAGGGGGTTGTTGACCTCGTGGGCCACCCCGGCTGCCAGCCGGCCGATGGAGGAGAGCTTCTGGTTGTGTTCCATCTGGGCGAAGACCGCCACGCGGCGTTCGTCGCTGGCCTGCAGGCGTCCCACCAGATGCTTCATCAGCAGGTGCGAGACCAGCACGATGATGGCGATGCCGCCGCAGAAGACCAGCAGCAGCTCGCTGCGCAGGGCCGTCCAGGGTTTGTAGATGTCCAGGGTGGGCTTGACGGCCAGGAGCATGAAGTCCGTGCCCGCCAGGCTGGTATAGGCCACCATGAGATCCTGTCCGCTGTCGTCCTTCCAGGGCCGCACCGTGGTCTCGAAGGACTGGGGCGGCAGGGTCAGGGGCAGCTTGTCCAGCACCTTGCCATAGAAACGGGAGTTGGTCTGGAGCACGCCCCGGCTGTCACAGAGGAAGGCGTCGGTATCCTGCATCAGGCCCACGGCCGCCACCAGGCGTTCCAGCCGGGAGGTGTCGATGGTCACGCGCAGGGTCCATTCCCGGCCGCTCTCTTCCATGCGGTGCACGGCGATGACCATGTGCGGGAAGCCGCGCAGCCCCAGGAAGACGTCGCTGATGTAGCGGCCCTTGACCTGGGCCTCGCTGAGCCAAGGCTGTCCGGCGTAGTCGGCGTCCTTGAGCTTGTAGGGGCCCACATAGGCCACCTGCCGCCCGTTCACATCCACCAGGCCCATGTCCACGAAGCCCTGGAACTCGCTCTTGAGCGCCAGGAAGACGCGGTTGAGGGTCTGCTCGTTGGTCAGGTCGTCAAAGCTGTAGGCATGGGCGATCAGACTGACGGTGGAGGCCCGCTCGCCGAGGAAAAGCTCCATCGAGGCCTGCGATTTGCGCACCATGGCGTAGAGCGGGTTCTCCATCTCCCGTTCCAGGGTGCTCATGTACTGGGCGTGGTTGATACCGGTGAGGATCAGCAGCGGCGTCACCGACACCGTGACCATCAGGATGGTCATGATGCGCCGCAGTGAGCGGTAACGCGCTGGCGATACGGCGTCCGGCACTTCCAGCAGATGCCCGAAATACGCTTTGATTGCAGAAAACATGCGACCTCCCGCGCAGGAACGGCGCGGCCTGTGCTCCGTCGGCCTAATGCCCGCCGCCCACCAGGATGCCGGAGGCGGCCAGCACCAGCACCAGCACTTCGAGGATGGCGATGACGCACAGCAGCCACTGCTTGCGACGCGCCAGGGAAAGCGCCAGCTGGGCGAAGCAGACGATGGTCAGGCCCGCCAGGATGATGATGCCCACAAAGTTGCAGATGTCGCCCTTGCCGATGAGGGCCAGCCAGCCCCAGCCCTGCGGGATGCTGCCGGCGGCACGGTAATCGGCGGCGCTGCCGGTCCACAGGCGCGGCAGGTCGTCCAGGGGGATCTGCGGGGTGAGGATGCCCGTCACGTACAGGACGTAGGTGATGAGCATGATCACGAAACCGATGAGGGAACCATAGAACAGAGTATCGGCATAGCGCAATTGCGCGGGCGAAGCCTGGATGTCATTCTTGTTCATTTTTCTGTCTCCTTCATGCCCGGCAGCTTACCAGCCCAGGCCCTTCAGCAGCGCCTTGGCGCCAGAGAAAAACAGCACGGCGATGACCATGATACGGATGAACTTGGGCTTGGCCTTGGCCAGCAGGCGCACACCCACCACGGAACCGAGCATCAGGCCCACGATGGACGGGATGGCCATCAGCGGGATCACGCAGCCCTGGTTCAGGTAGACCCAGGCGGCGGAAGTATCGGTGATGGAGAGCAGGAACTTGGAGGTACCCACGCTGACCTTCAGCGGCACGCCCATGAGCAGGTTGAGCACGGGCACGTTGGCCCAGCCGGCGCCCAGGCCGAACATACCGGCCATGATGCCGATGACGATGAACAGCAGCAGACCGGCCAGAGTGCGGTGGGTCTTCCAGTCCACCACTTCACCGGTGCTGGGCTCGAGGAACACACCGTTCATGCCCAGGGCCAGGCCCACGGCGTCCTGCTTGTTGACCACGGGACGCACGGAGTTCTTGGAGAAGAAGAGCAGCACGGCGATGCCCAGGATGGTCACGCCAAGGCAGGTCTGGATGATGTCGGTGGGCAGGGCCAGGCCCAGCATGGCGCCCACGATGGAGCAGGCCGAGGCGATGAGGGCCACGGGCAGGGCCAGACGCAGGTTGGCGAAGTTACGGCGCAGCAGACCGGGACCGGCAGCCAGGGCACCGGCCAGGGCCACCAGCAGGCCCGCGCCGCGGACGAAGTCCAGATGGAAGGGGAAGAAGCCCGAGACCAGCGGCACGAAGAGCACGCCGCCGCCCACGCCGGCCATAACGGCGATGATGCCGAGGATGAAGCAGAAGAAAAGCAGCGCCACAGGCCAGAACCACCACGGATGGTTGTCCACGACCTGGGCGGTCTGCACGTCGCCCGTGGTGGCGGCCACCGGCGAAGGCGTCACGGCCGTATCCTGGGCATCGGCCACGGTGACGACGTTCGTCTGGGCGGCAGGAGCCGTAGCGGCGGCATCGGCCGCCATGCTGATGGCCGGACAGGCCAGGACGAAGGTCAGGAAAAACAGAACGAGCCACTGCCCGGCAGTGGCTTTGACGGCACGGGCCGTCGTTGCAAGTGCGTTGCGCGCCATGTGATCCCCCTTTACTGTCTGGTGGGGCGGTGCCCCACATGCATTCCTTTTGATGGCCTTACCCTACGCGTACGGCGGGGCGGCCGGTATCAGGAGAATCCTGAAATTGGCTCCATCAGCGGCCTGCGGCCGGAAGATGCGGTACAGGTGACTGCTTTTATTCGTTATTTTCTTCACAAAAAACATCTGCCACACCCGCATGCGGACAGGAATGGCTCTCAGGAGGAAGAGCGGACATGGGGAAATCTCCCCATAGCGGCGGGGAAAGCCGCTTTTTTCCTGATGCCTGCTCGGGCATCCCCGGAGAGGAGCACGGAGCGCAGGCGACGCGAGCCTGAACGGCAGAAGGACAAGGGAGAGGTGCAGAGCCGGGAAGCGTCCTTACTCGTTGGGACGGCCCCCGGCAACACCCGTGACGGACAGGCGGAGGTCAGCAGGCAAGTCTGTTCGCGGCAACAGGGGCAGGCACTCGGGATGACAAAAGGCTGCCGGGACTGAGGGCACAGGCAGCGCGGCAGACGCCCAGTCTTCGGTCTGCCGCGGCGTCCGGGAGATTTTGCAGGGCACAGGACGGAAGAAAGCCCCCGCAGGGCAGGGGCTTTCCGTTCGGAAGGCGGACAGCGGCAGGATATGACGGATGCCGCTGCGTGATGGAGCAGGCAGGAGGAGGGGGGATCCCCTGCTTTGGGTCTATCCTTCGGAGGCCGGTTCCTTCTTGAGGGAACGCAGGTAGGCCAGGGTCTCGGCCTTGACCACCGGGGTCAGCATGATGAGGCCTATAAGGTTGGGGAAGGCCATGAGGGCGTTGAAGATGTCGGACAGGGTCCAGACCAGATCCAGCTTCATGGACGCGCCCAGGCCCACGGAGATGATGAAGGCCCAGCGGTAGGGGATGATGGCCTTGCTGCCCAGCAGGTATTCGATGGCCTTTTCGCCGTAGTAGCTCCAGCCGAGGATGGTGGAGTAGGCGAAGAGGATGATGCCGATGGTCACGATAAGGCCGCCCAGTTCGCCGGGCAGGCCCGTCTCGAAAGCATAGGAGGTGAGGGGGGCGCCGTTCTTGCCGGAAGTCCAGACGCCGGTGACGAGGATGACCAGGCCGGTCATGGAACAGACTACCAGCGTGTCGATGAAGGTCTGGGTCATGGAGATGAGGGCCTGCACCACGGGCTGGCTGGTGCGGGCGGCCGCGGCGGCGATGGGGGCGGAACCCAGGCCGGATTCGTTGGAGAACAGGCCGCGGGCCACGCCCAGACGGATGGCCATCATCACCGTGGCGCCGGCAAAGCCGCCGGTGGCCGCCACAGGCTGGAAGGCGCTGGACACGACCATGGCCAGGACGCCGGGGATCTCGGTGATGTGCATGAGGATCACCGCCAGTGCGCCCAGCACATAGAGAGCGATCATGACGGGCACCAGCAGGGCGGTCACGCGGCCGATGCTGCGCACACCGCCGATGATGACGGCGGCGGTCAGGCCCATGAGCACGATGCCGGTGATGCCGGGAGCGATGGAAAAGCTGTGGTTGAGGGCGTCAGCCACGGAATTGGACTGCACCATGCTGCCGATGCCGAAGGTGGCGATGGCCGCGAAGAAGGCAAAGAGCGTGGCCAGCCATTTCCAGCCCAGCCCGCGCGAGATGTAGTACATGGGGCCGCCGCTGAAGGTGCCGTTCTCGTTCTGCACGCGGTATTTCACGGCCAGCACGGCCTCGGCGTACTTGGTGGCCATGCCCACAAGGCCGGTCATCCACATCCAGAACAGCGCACCGGGGCCGCCGATATAGATGGCCGTGGCCACACCGGCGATATTGCCGGTGCCCACGGTGGCGGAAAGGGCCACCATCAAGGCCTCGAAGTTGGAGATGTCGCCCTGGGCCTTCCTGTCGGGGGTCTTGCGGACGATGAGGGTGAATGCGTGGATCAGATGACTGAACTGCAGGGCTCGCAGGGAAAAGGTCAGCCACAGGCCCGTGCCGACCAGAAGGATCATCAATGGCCATCCCCAGACATACCCAGAAACCATGATCAAGAAATCCAGCATGTTCCCTCCCGGAAAAGAGGCCGCAGCCGCGTGCCTCCCGGCGTCTTCACATTAAACTGAATACGCCGTTGTTTACAAATATTAAACCATGCTATAAAATTTTTTTGCGACTGCAAAGGGGTTTCAGCCGCAAAAGCTCACATCTTTCACATTTCATCCAAGGCCGCTCCTGCGGGGATGATCCGGGGAGCGGACACGGGGGGAACCATGATCCGTTCACTTCTGTCCTGCCTGCTGATGCTGCAGGTGCTGCTTTTTTCCCTTCAGGTCGCCACGGTCCAGGCCCGTGCTGATGCCGCCACGGAATACCAGATCCAGACCTTCCCGCTGGAGCGCAACGGCGTCGCCCTGCATCTGCAGCGTCTGGCCGTGGCCGGGACGCAGCCCCAGCGCCAGATCCTGCTGGTGCACGGCCTGACCTATTCCTCGCATGAGTTCGACGTGAACTATGCCGACTACAGCCTGGCCCGCTACCTTGCCGCGCGCGGCTTCGCTGTCTGGACCTTCGACGTGGCCGGTTATGGTGAATCCCAGGAAGTGGAAGACGGCTTCATGCCCAATTCCGACTATGCCGCCGAGGATGCCGCGGCCGCCGCGGCCGAGATCCTCAAGGTCTCCGGCCAGAAGAAGCTGGATGTGCTGGGCTGGAGCTGGGGCACCGTCACCAGCAGCCGCTTCGTGGCCCGTCATCCCGAGATGGTGAAGAAGCTGGTGCTGTATGCGCCCATCATGGTGGGCCTGGGTGCCGCCGAAGTGAAGGTGCCCTTCAACCACAATACCTGGCTGCATGCGGCGGGCGACTTCCAGACCACCAAGGACGGCGCCATCGACTACACCATCGTGGACCCGCAGGTGGTGGCCGTGTTCCAGTCCAACTGCTGGCGCTATGACAAGGACTCCAGCCCCAACGGCGGCCGCCGCGACCTGCTGGTCTCCGCGGAGACGCCTCTCATCGACCCCGCCGCCATCCGGGTGCCCACCCTGGTCATCGGCGGTGACAAGGACCCGTACCTGAACCTCGACAGCATGCGGGCCGCCATGGACAAGCTGCCTTCCGGCTCCAAGCTGGAGATCATGCCCGGCGCGGCCCATGCCATGATGATGGAAAAGCCCTATTACAAGGAATTCCGCCAGAAGGTGGTGGAGTTCCTGGAACACTAGTCCCGGACTGCGACAGGCCGGGATACCGGCTTGACGGAAAAGCCCGGTCATGACATACCGCCCCGTCCATCAGCTCATGCCGATAAACGGGGCGGTATCGTTTCAGGGAAGAAAGGGACACGGCAGCGTGTTCGACGTACCGGAGCACGGCTGTCTGCCATGCGGGCAAGCTGCCGGTCTTCACACCGGGATGGGGCGTTGTGCAGGATGTTCCGGGGAAGGACGCTCCTTCCCGGCTTTGAGCAGGCTGCTACGCCTCCATCTCCACAGGCAGGCCGAGCATGGCGCGGCGCAGCATGTCCAGGGCGTGGCTGGCGGCGCGCTGGCGGGTCCAGGCCCGGCCCATGTAGCGGCCGTGGGGGCGCATGACGCGCAGCCAGGTCTGCCGGCCGTTGCTGAGGGCGATGTAGACCAGGCCCACGGGCTTGGTGGCCGTGGCGCCGCCGGGGCCCGCGATGCCGGAGATGCCCACGCCCCAGGTGCTGCCGTAGCGGGTGCAGGCCTGTTCGGCCATGCAGCGGGCCACTTCGGGGCTGACGGCCCCCACGCTGGCCAGCAGCTCTTCGGGAACGCCCAGCAGCCGGGTCTTGGCTTCGTTGGCATAGGTCACGACCCCCTGATGGAAGACCGACGAGGCACCGGCCACGTCGGTGATGCGCTTGGCCAGCAGGCCGCCCGTGCAGGATTCGGCCGTGGTCAGGGTCTCGCCGCGTTGCAGCAGCAGGGGCACGACGACGCTTTCCAGATTTTCCACGTCCACGCCGTAGACGTGTTCGCCCAGACGGCGGCAGACGGCATCCCGCACGGGGGCCACCAGCTGTGCGGCCTCTTCGGCGGTGGCGGCCTTGGCCGTGATGCGCACGAACATCTCGCCATCAGTGGCATAGGTGGCCACTGTGGGGTTGGCGGCACCGGTCATGTCGCGCAGCCGCAGCTCGGCATCCCCTTCGCCCAGGGCAAAGGTGCGCACCATGCTGGAGTGGATGCAGGCCCCGGTCTTGCGGGCAAGCCAGGGCACGACCTCGTCATGCAGCATGGGCAGGAGCTCGGACGGCGGGCCGGGCAGCAGGATGACCAGCTTGCCGCCTTCCGCAGGCGCGGCGCAGCCCGGGGCCGTGCCCACGCTGTTGGCAAAGGCGTGGCTGCCGCGCGGCAACCAGGCCTGCTTGTACTGGTTCTCGCCCACGGGCCGGTCACCGAAGTATTCCCGCAGCCTGCGCAGGCTGTCCGCATCTTCTTCCAGCGGCAGGCCCAGGACGCGGGCCACGGTCTCCTTGGTGAGGTCGTCGTTGGTGGGGCCCAGGCCGCCGGTGGTGATGACCAGGTCGCTGCGCTGCAGGGCGGCGCGCAGGCATTCTTCCAGGCGGGCGGCGTTGTCGCCCACCACGCAGGCATGGTGCAGGTCGATGCCCAAGGAGGAGAGGGCGCGGGCCACATGGGCGGCGTCCGTATTGATGGTGTGGCCGAGCAAAAGCTCGGTGCCCACGGAAATGATCTCGGCTTTCATGCGATGTTCCTTGTCTGTGGGGATGCGTCGGGGCGGGCTCAGGCGGTGAAGACGCCGGTCAGCCAGCGGCGGAAGAAATCTTGTCCGGCGGCCGCGGCACGGCTGCCCAGGTCGCGGGCATCCTGACGGATGGCCGCCACGTCCAGACCGGCGGCGGCCAGTTCGCAGGCATGGCCCATGAGCCAGTGCTCCATGCGGGCGGCGTCGGCCTCGGCATGGAATTGCAGGGCCAGCTGGCCTGCCCCTGCCTGAAAAGCCTGATGGGGCGTGATGTCCGTGGAGGCCAGCAGGGTGGCGGCGGACGGCAGGTCGAAGGTATCGCCGTGCCAGTGCAGCACGGGGGCCCCGCGCAGGGCTGCCAGGGGCGAGGCTGCGCCGGCTTCCGTCAGCTGCAGGCCGCCCCAGCCGATCTCCTTGGCCTTGCCCGCATAGACCGCCGCGCCCAGGGCCTGTGCCATGAGCTGGGCGCCCAGGCAGATGCCCAGCAGGGGCCGTCCTTCGCCCAGGCGGCTGCGGACGAGCTCCAGTTCACGGGAAAGGAAGGGATAGGCCGCCCCGTCGTGGACGCCCATGGGACCGCCCAGGACGATGCACAGGTCGGCATCGCGCCAGTCCCGTGCATCCGGGAGGCCATCCGCCACATGGCAGGCCTGTATGGTCCAGCCTGTTTCAAGGAGTACGGGCGCGAATGTCCCAAGATCTTCAAAAGCCAGATGTTGCAGTACGCAGCAGCGCATGGGGACCTCCTGTGAGGGAGCGTCGTCCGGTGTCATGAAGGTACGGGCGCTCCCGCTGCCCCCTGTCATACACGCGGAATGCCGGGAGGGAAAGGCTTGCTCCCTTCATGCGCTTTTGATAGGAAATCATGTATGATACCTGGGATGACCCTATGAGTGATGTACCTTTACCGGCTGACTGGTATGAATCCCATGTCATGGGTGCCGCAGACCCCCTTTGGCAGTGGGACGTCCACAGTGACCGCATCGTCCTGAGCCCGGAGGCCGCCAACCTGCTGCAAGGCGGGGCGGGGAATGGTTACCGGGGCGAATGCGGGGCCTTCTGTGACGGCCTTGCCGAAGACCGGCAGGAAAGTGTCCGGCAGCTCTTCGGCAGCCTGCGCCGTTCTTCCTTCGACAGTGCCATGGAGATCCTGCAGACCGTGGGCGAGGACATCATCTGCTGCCGGGCCATCGTGGTGGAGCGTTTTTCCTGCGGCACGCCCCGCCTGCTGGTCGGGGCCCTGACCAGGCTGGACGGCAGGGGCTGGTTGCATGAGACCGGCGCGGAAGGCCGGTGGGTCTATGATTGCGCCCGGGAGGAATATACGCTGGACAGGAACTGTGCCCGGCTGCTCCGCCTTCCCGACAGCGTCGGCCTGCGTCTGCCCCGTCAGACCATCCGGGACATGCTGGGGTCCGATGCCGCACGCTTTTTCTCCAGCCGTTTTTCCCGGCTCCTGAACGCCCGTGACCATGACGGTAGCTTCGTGGAGCGCGTGCTGCTGCATCTGCCGGACGGCAGCCGTAAAAATTTTCTGGTTTCCGGCACCCTTGTGGGCCATGACGATTCCGGGCAGCCCGTCTATGTGACAGGGAACCTCGTGCAGCGGGGCGGGGAAGAACCTCAGGAGGCCCTTTCCAGCAAAAGCTGCGAGATCTCCCTCATGGCCCTGTTCGGCAGCGGTGACGGCCTGTGGGACTGGAACATGGAGACCAACACCATCTACTACAGTCCCCGCTATACCGCCATGCTGGGCTATGACAGGAGCACGTTCGGCAACACCTTCGAAAGCTGGCGGGACAAGTTGCATCCCGATGAGCGTCCGGCGATCCTGAAACGGCAGATGGACATCATCATGTCGCCCCGTTACGGTGACAGTTACGAACATTCTTTCCGCATGCGCAAGGCAGACGGCACCTATTGCTGGATACTGAGCCGGGCCCGCGTCCTGCGGCGCAACGCCCACGGTCGCGCAACGCGCCTCATCGGGCTGCATACGGACATCACCACCACCCAGGGAGAGCGCGACCGGCTGGCGGAGATGATCGAATACGATCCCCTGACGGACGTCCACAGCCTGGTCTATTTCCATAACGAGCTGGACCGGCTGGACATGCAGCCGGACAAGGTGGTCAGCATCATCAGCTGCGACGTCAACGGACTGAAACTGATCAACGACTATCTGGGACACGACACCGGCAACAGTATGTTGCAGACGGCCGCCCGTCTGCTGCGGAGCTCGCTGCGTTCCACGGACTGCGTAGCCCGGCTGGGCGGTGACGAATTCGCCGTGCTGCTGCCCTGGTGCAATCTGCGCGATGCCGCGCGGGTCCTGGAAAAGATCAGGGCGGTGTTTCGGCATTACAACGAACATTCCGGCAATGTGCCGGTCATCATGTCCTTTGGCCTTTCCGGTGCGGAGGAGGCACCCTCCCTGCGGGAGGCCCTTGCCCTTGCCGACCGCCGGATGCTCCACGAAAAGCACGGCAGCCGGCTGGTTTCCGGCCATGCCATCAAGGCCTGGATAGAAAAACGCAAGGATTGCGTGGTATCCCTGGAGGAGAGCCGATATGATGGGTGAAGCGCCCGACCCCAATACAGTCATCGTGGATCCCCGCGAAGGCGGGCAGAAGCTGCTGCAATTCCTGCAACGGCGTCTGGATCTGCCGCCGTCGCTGCTGCATCGCTGGATCCGCACGGGTCAGGTCCGCATCAATGGTGGCCGGGCAAAACCGTTCGGCCTTGTGGCCGCGGGCGACAGCGTGCGCCTGCCTCCCTTTGCTCTGGGCATGAGCCGCCGGAGCAAGGCCACGGGAGGTCAGGCCTCCCCGGAGCAGGAGCATGAGCCGCGTCAGCGGACACAGGCCCTGCCCCCTGCCCCCCGTCCATTGCAGAAGGACGGGGACCTCTGGGTCTTCTGCAAGCCGGCGGGTCTGCCCACGCATCCCGGCACCGGCCACGAGGACAGTCTGTCCAGCCGTCTGGCGGCCCGGGCAGGGGATGCCCCGTTCAAGCCCACGCCTGTCCATCGTCTGGACAAGGACACTTCGGGCATCCTGCTGGTGGCTGCCAGTTTTTCCGTCCTGCGCGAGCTGACCACGGCTCTGCGTGAACGGCGGATGAAAAAAGAATATCTGGCCTGGGTGGAAGGGCGCTGGCCCCATACGGGGGTGCGCCTGTTCCGGCACTGGCTGCGCAAGGAGGCCGATAACGGCCGGGAACAGATGCATGTCCGGCAGACCGGCGCACCGGGCAATGGGGAGACGGAAGCCCTGCTGCTGGTCCGGCCCGTACGGGTGGAGGATCGTCGCAGTCTGCTGCTGGTCCGTCTGCTGACCGGGCGCACCCACCAGATCCGGGCCCAGCTTTCCTCCCTGGGGCATCCCATCGAGGGGGACGTCAAATACGGGGCCCGCGGGCGTGCCGCAGGGACGCCCATGTACCTGCATGCCATGCGGGTCATCCTGCCGGACGGACGACGTTTTGCCTGCCTGCCCGACTGGCCCGCCGACAGGCTGCCGCAGGCCGTGCCGGACGAGATCGACGAGGCGGCGGCCCGGCAGGGGAACTGAATCCTAAGATGACCATAAAGAAAGGGGACGGCATGATGCCGTCCCCTTTTTGTTTTGCTTGTTGCCTTGCCGGAAGGAGAGCGCCCTGCCGGTAAAGGACGCGCAGGGAAAAAGGACTTTTTCGCTCGCGTTAGCGGGGCAGGGGCACGTTGGTCTGGAAACCGGTGGCCAGACACTTGGCCACATGGGCGCCGCTGCCGTCATAGACGTTGACGTCGTAGGTGAGCACGTGGGCGCCGTTGCGCACCAGACGGGCTTCGGCCTTGAGGGGGCTGACCATACCGGGGCGCAGGTACTCGATGGTGGTGGACAGGCTGACCACACCGTGGTCGTTGCCGGCATTGGCCGCACAGCCGAAGGCCACGTCGGCCAGGGAGAAGATGGCGCCGCCGTGGGCCACGCCCATGCCGTTCTTGTGGTTCTCGGTGATGGGCATGGTCACGCGGGCGTATTCGCGGCTGACTTCTTCAATGCACATATCAAGATGACGCACGAGCTTGTCGTGCTTGCGGACATAACATTCCATGTGGACTCCTTGCCCCGCCGGGGGGGATAAAAAAGGCCGGAAGAACTTCCGGCCCGGCTACTTAGTAATAGTTCTTCTTTGCGTATATTACGCTACTTGCTGGATGCCGTCCAGCTTCCAGGTGCCGCCGTCGAGCTCACGGACGAAATGCCAGATCTCGCGCACGTTGGAAGGCGTAGGCTGATCGGGACGTTCGCGCATGAGGACATCGAAGTAGACCTGGGCGCGCTGTTCCTTGTCTTCATTGACCACGCTCAGGAGCTGGGCGTTGACCAGCAGGATCTCGGTCTTGCTGGGTTCGGTCTCTTCGGCCAGCTGCTGACGCACGGCGTCCATGACGGCCGGGCTGGCGAACTGGGCGATATCGTTGAGATCACGGCTGTCCCAGGCAGCCTGGAGGCGGTTGTAGGCCATCTTGGCGCCGCGCAGGAATTCTTCGGCATCGAAGTCGGCGGGCATGGGGATGACCACTTCGGGCTGGCTGTTGTAGGCATTGTTCTGGCCGCTCAGGGTGTCCCAGCCGGAAGCCGCGGTATCGTTGCGCTGCAGGGGGGGCTCCATGCCGCCCATGGGAGCGTTGCCGGCACCGGCGGGCGCGGGCTGGGCCTTGCTGCGGGCGCGGGCAAAAAGCTTCAGGCCCACGAAGAGCAGGATGCCGAGCAGCAGGATGTCCATGATGCCGCCACCGGAGAAGCCGCCGCCGAAGAGCAGGGAGCCGATGAGCGAACCGGCCAGAAGGCCGCCGAGCAGGCCACCCATACCGCCGAGGAAGCCCTTGCGCTGGGGCTGCTGGGCCTGGGCCGCCTGCTGGCGCTGCTGCGTGGACTGGCGCTGCATGGCGCTGGGGGCCTGGGCGGGCTGAGACATGGAAGGACGGCTGCCGAAGGAACGCCCCCCGCCCAGACGGGCCGCATCGGCGGTGTCGGGCAGGGCATACATACAGGCGCCTCCCAGCATGATGAGCATGGTCAGGATAGCTTTGATCTTCATTGATGTCTCCGTAAGGGTAAAGATGCGTTCAGGCTTCTTTTCTCAATACCATTTACTATAGCTGGCTTGGGCAAAAAGGCAAGGCCCGCAAGGCTCTCCCGGGGGGACGGCCGGGGCTGCACGGTGATAATCGCGGGAAATACCTGCTGAAAAAAGTGTATTTTCGGCCTACCGGTTTTTGTCGGGCTGTTCCGCCGCATCCACGTACAGCCAGAGGACGCTCCCCAGGATCAGGGGCGTGGGCTGGCCGTCAGGGCCCTTGAGGGGCTGGCCGGGCACTTCCACCACGCAGCACCACCAGCCGGGTGCTCCGGGGGTGAAGGTGAACTGGCCGTCGGCATCGGTGCGGGCTTCCAGATCATGCTGCCAGGGCAGGGGGCCGGTCTTTTTTTCCGTGCGGATGCGGTCCATGTATACACGGGCATTTGTCAGGGGACCGTCAGGACCCAGTGCCTTGCCCGTAAAGCTGCTGCCTGCGGTCAGGCCGAAAGGCCGGGTCAGGGGCAGGATCTCCAGGCGCAGTCCGGCGGGCCGCTCCCAGCCTTCTTCCACGCCGCAGACCGGCAGAATGCTCTTGACGTACTGCTGCTCGAAGCATTGCCGTTCCGCGTTGAGGCGCGGGCGGGTCTCGGTGATGAACTGGTAGAGGCCGGGCTGGTCGATGGCCACATTGGCGCCCCAGGCCTTGGTATCCAGGTACAGGCTTTCTTCCATGTCGCCCAGCAGGTCACGGCGCTCGGGCTGGGGAGTCCCGTTGACGAAACGGGTCCCGGCATCGTGCCGCAGCACGGCGAAGAGCTGCGGCATGTCCATGGGCTGGGCGGCATGTTCTCTGGGACGCATCAGGCTGATGAGCATGTCCACCTCCGCATTGAGCGGCGGCGGGGCGGGCTGGGCGGCAGCCTGGGCCTTGCTCTCCTCACCGGCGGCTTCGGCAGGGGCCTCCTTGCCGCTGTCGGCGGTGTTCTTGGCTTCTTTGGCGGCGGGCGCTTTGGCAGCCTGGGGTTCCGTGCCTTTTTTCTCGGCGGGGACGTCGATGAAGGTACGGCTGGGGATGAGCAGGGTGACTTCGGCGCGGGCCGGGGCAGGGACAGTCAGGGAGACGGCCAGGGACAGCATACAGCCCAGCAGGGCGGCACGTGGCAGTGACATGCTTCGATCCTTATTTTATGGGTAATATAGGGCAGATGTAGCAATTTTCCCCATTTTTGTCATGCGCCATTTCCAGAGGCGCCTCAGGGACGGGGCGTCCGCGCCAGGGCCAGGACATCCACGCGCGCGGCCCCGGCACGGCGCAGTTCGGCGCAGGCGGCCCGCAGGGTGCTGCCGGTGGTGATGATGTCGTCCACCAGCCACAGGTGCAGCCCCCGGACGTCGGCAGCCTGAAAGCTCCCGGCGGCGTTGCGCTGCCGCTGGGCCGCGGAGAGGCCTGTCTGGTGGGGGCTGTCCGCCGGACGGCGCAGCAGGCCGGGACGGACAGGAAGGGAGAGCAAGAGCCCCAGCGCCACGGCCAGCTCATGCGCCTGGTTGTAGCCGCGTCGGCGCAAATGATCCTCATGCTGGGGGATGCCCAGGACGGCGTCGGGCAATGGCAGGCAGGAGGCGGCATCGGCCAGCATCCCGGCCAGCAAGAAGGCCAGGGCCGGTTTGCCGCCGTGCTTGAAACGCAAGATGAGCTGGCGCAACGGCCCGTGGTACTGGCCGTGCAGTGCCAGTCCCTGCCAGGGAGGCGGGGAAGCCAGGCAGTCTCCGCACAGCAGCGACTGCCCGGCGGCAGGCCAAGGCAGGGGGAGCCCGCAGGCCCGGCAGCGGCCCCCGACGTACGGGCCCAGGGCCCGGGCACAGGCGGGACAGAGGCCGTGGGCCAGCATCCCGGATTCCGGGCCGGAGCCGCCTGCCCCGTCATCCTCCACAGGCGTGCCGCAGACCGGGCAGCGGTGTTCGCTGAAGCCCAGCAGACGGGTCAGGCGGAACAGGAAGGAGGAGCGCCGCAGCGGCGCCTCCGGGACGGCGCCCGGTCTCTCCTCCCTGATGTGATCCCGCCCGGCAGGGCTCACGGGCGGCCCTCCGCCAGACGGACGGCCCAGTCCCGGCCCCAGCGCTCAAGATCGGCACACAGGTCGGGACGGGAAAGCAGGTCCTCGGGACAGGCCAGGCCCCGGAGGGTGCGGGTATCCGCTATCCGGGCGCCGAAGCTGGCAAAAAAGTATTTCAGGCCCAGCAGGCTGCCGGTGAAGAGCTGTTCCCCGCGCGGACGGGCCGCCGCCAAAGCCGCCAGCACCAGAGGGCCTTTGCCTGCCGGACGGCCCGCCTCCACCCCGGCCCAGATGCGCTGGGAACGGTCCACCAGCGCCTTGGCCTGGGCGGGCAGGCCGTAGAAGTAGACGGGGGACGTCCAGAGGACCACGTCCGCGGCGGCGATGGCCGCAAAGATGGCCTCGGCATCGTCCGTCCGCGCCAGCGGGCAGACATGGGGCGCGGCGTCACAACTCTGGCAGCCCCGGCAGGGACGGATGTGCTTTTCCTGCAGGGCGATCTCCTCCACGGGCCCGCCGCCGGACAGTCCCCCGGCGATGAGGCGGGCCATGCTATGGGTGGTGCCGTTGGCGCGGGGACTGCCCAGCAGGGAAAGGATGCGCATCAGACGAAGTCCCCGCAGAAGGGGTTGTTGCGGCGTTCGTTGCCGATGCTGGTAGCAGGGCCGTGACCGGGCAGGACGGCCGTTTCCTCCGGCAGGGCGAAGAGCACCTTGCGGATGGAATGCAGCAGGGTGTCGTGATCGCCGCCGGGGAAGTCCGTGCGGCCCAGGGAGCGGTAGAAGAGGGCATCACCGGTGAACACGGCCTTTTCGTCCGGGAAGTAATAGGAGACGCCGCCGGGGGTATGGCCGGGGGTGTCCAGCACGGTGCAGGTCATGCCGCCGAAGACCTGCGGTCCCGTGGGCAGGTCACGGCTCTCGAAGGCAGGCACCGGCGGGAAGCCCCAGATGCCGCCGTCGGAGGATTCCGTACCGATCAGGCAGGCATCGTGGACCGGAGAGTAGACAGGGGCGCCGGTCTCCTTCACCAGCGTGGCCACGCCGTACATATGGTCGAAGTGGCGGTGCGTGAGGCAGATGGCGGCCAGCGTCAGGCCCTTGGCGCGCAGGTCGTGCAGGATGGGGGCGGGATCGCCGCCGGCATCGATGACCACGGCCTGGCCGTCCTTGTAGACGAGGTAACTGTTGGTCTCCAGCGGACCCAGAGGATAGACGGAATACGGCATGGGATCCTTCCTTTTGCGAATGGGATTTTCTTCTAGGTAGCGCAGGAGGGTCCGTGGGGCAAGCCCGCCCGGTACCGGCATATTCACGGATGATATTTCTTGATTTTTTCTAGACAATACCCGGGGGGACAACTACACTGGCGGCATGAATACCGCTCCTTCCGCCTGTGACCTGACCCGCAGGGACCTCATGGACATGGACGCCCTCCTGATGCAGGAACTGGGCAAGTTCATCCAGTGTTCGCACCATGCCCTGTACTTCCCCACCACCCATGCGCCGCGCCAGCCGGAACTGCTGCCGCGCGAACGCCGCCTGCTCCTGCCCCTGTACCGGCAGGGGAGCCTTTTGGGCGTGCTGATGCTGCACGGCGTCAAGGTGCGGGATGCCCGTCTCCTGTTGCCGCAGCTCCCTGCCATCGCTGACCTTTGCCTGGAACTTCTGGCCCGGGTCAAGGCCACGCGCGTGGATGCCGTCACCGGCCTTGCCACGGAGAACGTGCTCTACGGCTCCATGGAAGACGAGGCCGCCCGGGTGCGCGAGATATTCGCGGACCCCTCCCGCGGGGACGGACAGAGCTCCCCCCTGCACCGGCTGTGCATGGGGCTGGTGCTGCTGCATTTTTCCAACGGACGCGAGATCGTGGGCCGCATGGGCTTCCGCTTTGCCGATGAGCTCATGCGCCGCGCGGCCGAAGCCTTGCAGGAGGAGCTGCCGTCGGATGTGGTGGCCGCCCGTGTGGGGCGCTTCGGCATGGCCCTGCTGCTGCCGTCGGTGAGCGGCCGCAGCGCCTGCCAGAAGATGGCCGAGGCCGCGCTGGCCCGCATGGCCGGGGCCGCCATGCCCGCCCCCCTGACGGGCAGGACCATACGTCCCCGTCTGAGCGCCGGACATGCCGTGTACCCGCAGGACATGGAAGGCGCCGAGCTGCGTCTGCCCATGTTCGAGCAGGCCCGCATGCTCATGGAACGTGCCCGGCTCGCGGCCCGCATGACCTCCCAGCCGGGAGCGCCGCGCGTCATGCCCTTTGCCCGCATCCTTCAAGACGGCGGTACCGTGCTCCGGGCCCTGCCGCAGGGCCGGGTGCGGGTGGGGCTGGGGGCCCAGGCCAAGGCCCGCGAAGGCATGCGTTTCGCGGTCTGGGGGCCGTCGGGACAGGAAGGCTCCGGCAACCAGTACAAGGGCGAAGTGGTGCTCCTGCAGGTGCGGGAATTCCATTCCGTGGCCGAGACCGTGCATCTGGCCGATGCCACGGCGCCGCTGGAAGCCGGGGACAGGCTCAGCCTGCTGGAAGTGCCTTCCCTTGCGGCGTCGCATCCCCATACGCCGGGCGGCAAGACCGCTGCCGCCGATGCATCCGGCACGCCCGGGCAGGAAGGGACGGCCGCGGCGGATAAGGAAATGGAGGAGGCTTCCGCTGCCGGGAGCGTGCAGGAGGTACGCGCCCGCATCCCTGTTCTGGAGGACGGCTCCTGCGCGGGCATCTACGGGCATGGGGACTTTTTGCATCTTTTTGCCCAGGAGAAAGAGCGCACGGGGCGCTTCGTGCTGGCCATCGTGCGGGTGGATGTCCCGCATGACGCACGGCAGGAAGCGGCGCTGGGCGAATGCCTTGCGGCATGGCGGCAGATCCCCGAACTGTGCGCCGGAGAACCGCTGGCGGGGCTCTATGGCAGCAATGCCCTGATCTTCTTCCATGCGGACAGCAGCGCCGAGACGCTGTTGCCCCACTATGCGGCCCTGTGCACCCGGCTGGAAGGGGCCGGACTGCCGGTCTCGGCCGGTCTTGCCGGGTACCCCCTCCTGCACTACCGCAAGGGCGAGATGCCCGACTGCGCCCTCAAGGCTCTGGAGTACGCCCAGCTGCTGCCTTCGCCGCGCGCGGGCCTGTGCAACTCCCTGGCCCTGAACATCAGTGCGGACCGCCGCTATGCGCTGGGGGACGTCTTCGGCGCCATCGACGAATACAAGCTGGCCCTGCTGGCGGATGCGGAAAACGTGCTGGCCCGCAATTCCCTGGGCGTCTGCATGGCCGCTCTGGGGCGTTATCACGAGGCCCGGCGGCATTTTCTGGAGGCCCTGCGCTACAAGGGCGATGCCGGGCCGGAACGGCAGGAGCGCATCGCCCAGACCCATTACAATCTGGGCACGGTCTGCCAGCAGCTGGGCGAGCGCCGTGCCGCGGCCCGCTATTACCGGGAATGCATCAAGGACGCCCCGGAACACGTCTATGCCCACCTGCGTCTGGGGCAGCTGTGCGAGGAGGGCGGACGCCGCAACGAGGCCCGGCGTTTCTATGAGCTGGCCGCCGCCATCGAGGACAGGCAGGCGGAGCAGGCCGGGGAACAGCGGCCCAGCCTTGCCCGGCGCTATCTGGCCCGGCTCGCGGCCCGGCAGCGGCATGGCGGCGAGGCCCGCGAACTGCTGCACGATACCCTGCTGCGCAATCCTTTCGATGCCGCGGCCATGCTCCTGCTGGCCCGCCTGTATCTGGACGGCGACGAGGATCCGGCCATGGCCGAGCTGCTGGCCCGAAAGAGCGTGGGCCTGCGCGACACGCCCGAAGGCTGGCAGGTGCTGGCCCGGGCCCTGCGCGCCCTGGGCCGTGAAGAGGAAGCCAGCCTGGCCGAGGCGCATGCCTCCGTGGGCTAGCGGCAACGTACGGGCAGTGAAGGAAGAGGCCCTTGCCTCGTTCTTCTGTCTGTGCTTGTGAGGGCAAGGGGACGCCCGCGCCTTTGGGGCGCTGCCGGCGCCCGGCAACTCTTCCTCCGGACGGGCCGGGAAGGAAAAAGGATGGGCGGCCCTCCCTTTATCCGGGAGGGCGGGAAGATATTTCTCCGCTTCGTGTGTCCGGCGGAGAGGATGCGGGACGGATCAGCCGTACCGTGCATCGTGAAGAGGGGGGAGCCTGCGGGCCCCCTCTTTTCGCATTTGCGGCGGACGGGCATGAAAAAAGGCCACCCGCATGGCGGATGGCCCCGGATGTTCGCGATGTGTGGAAGGCCAGGCCTAGCGGCCCAGCAGGGCCTTGCTGGCCGGGGTCAGGCCGCGCAGGCTTTCCACGACCTTGGCCGTGCCCAGACCGGCCGGATCCTGTTCCATGATGATGAGGATGCGGGCGTCATCGGCGCTGACGCGGGTCAGGGTCTCCATGGCCATGGCCCGGCTGCGGGGTGTGCCGCGGAAGGTCCACATGGCGCCTTCCTGCTGCAGGTCCGTGGGAGCGTCCTGCATCTCGCGCATGCGGGAAGCAAAGGTCTTGGCGTCCATCTTGTCCTTGTTGGGCAGGATGAAGATGGTGATGTGGGCCTCCACGGCTTCCTCGCCGCGCTTGCCCAGCAGGAGCATGTATTCGTCCGGGTGTCCGCTCTGGAAACCGGGACGTTCGTCACTGGTCCAGCCGTCGGGCAGGTCCACGGCGAACTGGCTGAAGGTCTTTTCGGCGGCCGGGGCACTGACGGCGGCGGTCAGCAGGAACACGAGAGCAAGAAGAATGTGGCGCATAACGGATCCTTTGGAGTGGGATAAGATGTCCTCGCCAGCATAGCCCGCAGCGGGGACGGGAGCAAGCTGGTCAGGGCCGCGGCAGCTGGGTGAGCGGTACGGCCATCCGTATGAAGAGGAAACACCAGGGCAGGAGCTGCAGCACAAGGCTGCGGGCCTTCCGGGGCCGGTACAGGAAGACGCTCCAGCTGATGATGGCCAGGGCGGCCAGCACCGACAGGATCAGGGCGTTCATCTGGGGCATGATGTCGAAGGGGACGCCGCTGTGCAGGCTGCGCAGCAGGGCGGCCAGCAGGGTGCTCCAGAAATCTATGATGGAAGGCAGATACCCCACCACGGCCCAGACCGCGCACCAGCGGACGGCCAGGGTGAACGCCCTTTCGTCCGTCAGCGGCGCGCGATGGCGCAGATACCAGAGCCAGAGCAGGGCAGCGCCGCCCGCCAGCGAGAGGTAGCGGAAGAGCAGATGCAGGGCCTGACGGATCTGGAGCAGGATGAAGTTGCTGCGCTCCATGCCCTGCGGCGGCTCCAGCAACAGGCCTGTGGACAGCAGGCTGCCCAGCAGGAAGAGCAGCAGGGCCAGCAGGCAGCCCCAGAGCGTCAGGCGCAGGTCAGTGGTGCGATAGGCCGTGATGGCCGGATCCGTGGCATCGGGCCAGTGACGGGAGGCACGCAGCAGGCCCCAGAGCAGCAGGGTGGCCGGCAGCCAGGCCAGCAGGGCCACGCTGGCGGGCTGGACGAGAAGGTCGGCCAGCGGAGGCATCTGCGGTTGCCGCAGGGTTTCCAGCAGGAGCATGAGCGGGAACAGGGGCAGGGAGAGGGCGGCACAGAACAGGCCCAGACGCAGGAGCTGGCGCCCGCCCCAGAGGCACAGGGCCGCGTTGCCCTTGCGGCCGGCCAGCAGGGTCATGAGGATGAGGAAGGGCAGGGCCTGGGCCGTCTGTGCGAGCAGAGCCTGCAGGTTGCCAAGCCAGTATATGAGGATGAAAGTCATTTGCATGGGATACTCTCCTGCCCGCTATATAAGCGTTGCCCGTGCGGGCTGCAAGAGGAGGGCGCCGGGACAGCAGGCTTTGCCGCGGGCCGTCGGGATGCGGATCTGCCGTGCGGGCGCGTGATCGTGGCTGCCGCGCAGGAACGCGGACGTGGTTTTCGGTCCCCGCGCCTCTTCCCAGCCGGGGATGCTGCGGCGGAAAACTTGCCGCCGTCGTGCGCTTGGGGTATGACTCGTCTGTTTCACCTCCGTCAACCTGCGGGATAATCATGTCATTTTTTACTGTTTTTCTGCTGGCTGTGGCCCTGTCCATGGATGCTTTTGCCGTGGCGCTGGCCTCGGGATGCGCCATCCGCGAAGTCCGGCTGCGCCAGTATGTCCGGGTCAGCGCGGCCTTTGGCTTTTTCCAGTTCTTCATGCCGGTGCTGGGCTGGTTCCTGGGGCAGTCGGTGCATCATTTCATCGAGGCCTGGGACCACTGGCTGGCCTTCGTGCTGCTGGCGTGGATCGGCGGCAACATGCTGCGCTCCGGTATCGGTGGCCTGCGCAAGAACGAGCCCGTGTCCTGTCCCCAGAGCGACCCCACCGCAGGCTGGAACCTGCTCCTTCTGGCCGTGGCCACCAGTATCGATGCCCTGGCCGTGGGCCTGACCTTTGCCATGACGAATACCAATGCCTTCCTGCCTTCCTGTCTTATCGGGGTGGTCTGCGCCGCCATCTCGGCCTGCGGGCTCTTTTTGGGCAAAAAGCTGTCCTCGCTGCCCATGCTCAACGGCTGGGCCGAGGTGCTGGGCGGCGTGGTGCTGCTGTGCATCGGCCTGAACATCCTGCACGAGAGCGGTGTCATCTAGCCTGCCGGGAAGGCCGCAGGCCCCTGCCGGATGGTTGCCGAGCCGCGCCAAGATGCCCTATAGTGCCGGAGGCCCGGAGACCGTCCGTGCCGCAGGCATGTCCGAAATCATCCGGCATGCCGGAGTGTTGAGAGGAGACCATGATCAGTATCTGCCGTTATCATGATATTTCCGTGGGACACCGCATCTGCGGGCACGAATCCCACTGCGCCCGTCTGCACGGGCATAATTACCGCATCCATTTCACCTGCACCGCCGACGAGCTGGACGCCCTGGGGCGCGTGCTGGACTTCCAGGTGGTCAAGGAACGCCTGTGCCAGTGGCTGGAAGACCACTGGGATCACCGCTTTCTGGTCTGGGACAAGGATCCCCTGCTGGAAGGCCTGCGGGCGCTGGATCCTTCGGTGAGCGTCCTGCCCTGCAATCCGTCCGCCGAGAACATGGCCCGCTATCTGGGCGAAGTGGTGGGGCCGGCCCAGCTGGAAGGCACCGGGGCCCGTCTGGTGGCCGTGGAAGTGGAAGAGACCGCCAAGTGCAAGGCGCGCTGGAGCCTGTGATGCGGACCCTGGCGGTCAACGAATTTTTCGTCACCCTGCAGGGTGAGGCCTCCTTTGCCGGGACGCCTGCCGTGTTTGTCCGTTTCCAGGGCTGTCCTGTGGCCTGCCCGTGGTGCGATACGCAGTACGCCGCCCGCCTGGACGGCGCGACGCTGGATTTTGCCGCCGTGCGTGCCAAGCAGGGGCCGGGAGCGGGCTATGCCGATGTGGAGCCCGGGGCGTTGCTGGCAGCCATCCGGGAGGCCGGGCCGCGCCATGTGGTACTGACCGGCGGCGAGCCCTGCCGCCATGACCTCACGGAGCTGACCTCCCGGCTGGTGGCGGAGGGATTTCGTGTCCAGATCGAGACCAGCGGCACCATGCCCATCCGTTGCCATGCGGATGTCTGGGTGACCCTGAGCCCCAAGCTGGACATGCCGGGGGGGCTGGAAGTGCGTCAGGATGCCTGGGAGCGGGCCGGAGAGATCAAATTCCCTGTGGATACGGCCGCGGATCTGGCCCGTTTCGAACAGGCGCTGGCAGCGGCCCGCAAGGCGGCTTCCCGGCCGCTGACGGAGCTCGTCTGGCTGCAGCCCGTGAGCCAGGGGAGGGAAGCCACACGACTGTGCGTGGAGGCGGCCTTTGCCCATCAGTGGCGTGTGAGCGTCCAGGTCCACAAATACCTGGATCTGCGCTAGCTCCTGTGGCGCAGAAAAAGACATAAGGAAGATGAAAGGCGGCATGCACGGCATGTCGCCTTTTTCTTTTATGGGCTTTAGAGGATGTCCGGCATGTTTTTTGATTTTAAAAGGTGTGGTAATCTCGTCCCATGAAACAAACAGATTTTCGTGATGTGCCTGATGAGCTGTGGGAACGTATCGAGCCTCTC
>ENA-UEQL01000060-UEQL01000060.1-human-gut-metagenome-genome-assembly--contig:-NODE-60-length-55076-cov-7.719704_pt1 | contig 55076 bp, 54 predicted proteins | sample MGYA00242905_ERZ507926 | MGnify/ENA primary metagenome ERZ507926 (study PRJEB26167, sample SAMN06115531) | human gut metagenome | host: Homo sapiens | place: China:Henan | collected 2015-09-09 | study...
CGGCGCCGGGGCGCCTGACGACGTTCTGTACCCCGTGGTAGAAGACGCTGATGCAATAATCGCCGGAACAGAAACCTATCGTCCCGAGCTTCTCGCCCGCTTAAGGAACCTCAAGCTTATTTGCCGCAACGGCATCGGCTACGACGCGATCAACCTTGATGCACTTCGCAAAGAAGGCATCGGGCTGACAAGAACCAAAGGCTTTGTTGAAGGCGCGGTTGCCGAGCAGGTGATGGCTTATATCCTCTATTTTGCGCGGCGCGTTGATCTGCAAAGTGCAGACATGCATGATCACTGCTGGAACAGCCGCTTAATGCCAGGCGCTAAGAATCACACATTAGGGCTTGTCGGATTTGGCGGAATCGGAACAGAAGTGGCAAAACGCGCAGTGCCTTTCGGGATGAAAGTAATTTATTTCTGTCGTCATCCGAATCCGGCTGATGATGCGGCTTACGGCGTGCAAAGCGTTTCGATGGAAGAGCTCCTCAAAGAAAGCGATTACGTTGTCGCTGCGGTTCCGCTTACGGATCAGACGTTCCATCTTTTTAACGAGGAACGCATTGCTCAGATGAAGGCCGGTTCGGTTCTGATCAATATTGCCAGAGGACCGGTAGTCGACGAAGAGGCGCTTGCTCAAGCGTTGGCCTCCGGACACCTGGGCGGCTGCGCGGTAGATGTTTTTCCAAAAGAGCCGTGCACGAATTCGGTGCTGACTCGATATGCGAACGCGCTGCTGACGCCTCACTCTGCGACCTCAACTGCAGAAAACAGCAAGGCAACCAATTTTGCGGCGGCCAACAACCTCGTTAATTATCTGAAAAAAGATATTGACGCCAAATATGTCGTAGTCCAGGGCACCCGCTACTAATCGGTTATCCAAAAACAGAAAACCTCGGAAGGCTGAAAATCTTCCGAGGTTTTATTTAGTGTTAATCGCTTAACTTTGAGGCCGATTAGCGATGAATGTTATAGCGCAGCCAAACGTAGCCGGAACCGATGGTTTCGCAATCGATTAATTCCAGACGATTCTTCTTGAGCGGCTCAACGACGCCCTGGCATTCGATGACGGAAGGATGATCGGATTCACCGTCAAGGCCCGGGTAAACAATCATGCTCAGTTCATCAACCAAGCCCATCTGAAGGAAGTTGCCGCAGGTAATGGCGCCGCCTTCGAGGAGCATGTGTTTTACATTGAAATCGTGTTCGAGGTGTTTGAGGGCACTCTGTGTTTCTTCAAGTTTGGAACCGGGAGTGCGCATGATGTAGGAAACGCCGATTTCTTCCAGTTCTTTCTGATAAGCACGAGTGACGTGACTTCCGAGAACGGCAACGATATGTTCGCCGCTGGGAAGTGTCGGAGATTTGTAGTGGAGGCGGCCTTGGATATCGAATACGACGGCAAGCGGCCTGCCTTCGCGTTTACCGATGAACGTATTCGTCTGCATGGTCTTGTGGCCTTCCATCGGTTCTTTTTCTTCTACGACATCAGCGCCGTACTCGGCCATGGTTTTGCGTCCGACGATCCAGCCGTCTGCGGACAATTTTGCATCAGCGGCTTCATAAACCTCTGTGACACTGGAGGAGGCGTTGTAGAGAGGACTCCAGTATTTCGGAAGCAGGCGACCGTCAACGGACATGATCATATGGCAGGTAATTTTCATTTTGCGTCTCCTTTTTTGACGTGGTGGAGAGGGCGAGAGCCGAAGGGAAGTGCGGTGGGATGCGGCAGCCCCGCGCCCGTATTCTAAGTATGCTCCAAGTTGGAGCATAAGTGAAGAGGAAAAACCGCAGGCCAAAGCCCCGACTCACGCAAGGGGTTAGGCCTGTTGTGCACTGAAATGGTGCTTGGTTAGGGAAGGGTTTTTCTTTTCTGACAGTAAGAATCTTTGGGGCTTAAGGACTAGAAAGTTGGCACAGATTATGCGTGGTGATGGTTAGATCCCACGAGATCGTACAACAAACTAATCAGGAGCCCTTATGAAACTAATATTTGCGGTTTTTAAACCCTTCAAGCTCGACGAGGTCAGAGAAGCGCTGACTGAGATCGGTATCACCGGAATGACGGTAACGGAAGTTAAAGGTTTCGGACGTCAAAAAGGCCACACAGAACTGTACCGAGGTGCGGAATACGTCGTGGATTTTCTCCCGAAAGTTCAAATCATGGCGGCATGCCCGGACGGGTTGATCGATATTGCGACGGAAACGATCCGAAATGCGGCAAACACCGGAAAGATCGGCGACGGCAAGATTTTTGTGATGCCGTTGGAAGAAGTGGTTCGTATTCGTACAGGTGAAACAGGGGAAGGTGCATTATGAGACTTACAGCCTTACTTTTAGCTCTGCTTTCTCCCGCGGCATGGGCGGCGGAAGAAAGTGCAATGAACGCAGCCGACGTGTCCTGGATGATGGTCGCAACGACACTCGTGCTCTTTATGACAATCCCGGGCATTGCGCTTTTTTATGCCGGTATGGTCCGTAAGAAAAACGTTTTATCCGTCGTGATGCAGAGCTTTGCAATCTGCTGCTCGATTACGATTGTTTGGTATGTCTGCGGTTACTCTCTCGCTTTTACCGAAGGCAACTTCTTTATCGGCGGCTTTGACAAAGTTTTTCTCCACGGAATCGGCATCAACACCATGCAGGGCTCTATCCCTGAGATGCTCTTCATGATGTTCCAGATGACGTTTGCCATTCTGACGCCGGCTCTGATGTGCGGTGCTTTTGCGGAACGCATGAAGTTCTCGGCGCTGTTCCTCTTCATGGTGCTCTGGTCACTGTTTTGTTACGTGCCCATCTGCCACTGGGTTTGGGGTCCGGATGGCTGGCTTGCTGCCGCAGGTGCCCTGGACTATGCCGGCGGTACCGTTGTGCATATCAACGCCGGTGTCGCAGGTTTAGTGGCCTGTCTAATGCTCGGCAAGCGTATCGGCTACGGAAAAGAAGCGATGGCTCCGCACAACCTGATTCTGGCCATGGTCGGTGCCTGCTTCCTGTGGATCGGCTGGTTCGGCTTTAACGGCGGATCCGGTTTGGCTGCCGACGGCCGCGCAGTTATGGCGATCGTGGTTTCTCAGATCGCCGCCGCTGCCGCAGCGCTGATTTGGATGGCCTGCGAATATGTAGAAAACAAGCGATTCACAGTGCTGGGCGCTATTTCCGGTGCAGTTGCCGGTTTGGTTGCGATTACTCCGGCATCAGGCTTTGTTGAACCGGCACCGGCACTCTTCATCGGTTTATGCGGCGGATTTATCTGCTACTTCGGAGCCACTCGACTCAAGCATTGGCTGGGTTACGATGACTCTCTGGATGCCTTCGGCGTGCACGGCGTCGGCGGTATTGTGGGTGCCATCCTGACCGGTGTGTTTGCTTCCGAGGCGATTACGGGCTCTGCGATGAAGCCGGTTCTTGAACAGGTATGGGTTCAGACAGAAAGCGTTATCGCCACTCTCATCTACGCATCGATTGTTACTTACGTTCTCTTGAAGCTCGTTGATGTCATGATCGGTATCCGAGTCTCCGCAGAAGAAGAGCGGATGGGTCTGGACTTGAGTCTGCACGGCGAACGCGTGGAATAACTTTCCACCTAATTCTTCAAAACAATTGAGGGTCTTCGGACCCTCTCTGTGTATTTATTCGGATTTTTGAGCAGATGAGGTATCAATGAGATGGGTCTAAAGCCTGTTGGAGCAAAAACGATCGGCCCGGAGTAAAGTTCGGACTGGTTTCTTGATATCGGAGCTCGCATTTCTCTAAGCTAAATCGGCATAATTTAGCCGTTCAAAAATAAATAGCCGCAGAGGGAATCGAACCCCCTGCGCGCTATGGTGATGTGTTCTATACCACAGACACTCACCGCAGACCATTTTAGCTCCTTGCCAATAAGATTGAAGCCTATTGCTCTTTCTGAGGTAGAACGGACAAAAGTGAAAGGCTGAAGTTCCTATTGAAGAACTTCAGCCTTGTTTGTCCGCAGAAGAGATTAGAAGATCTGGCCTCTGACGGAGCTGTCATTGATCAGAGCTCCGATAGGATCATCGGTAGCCGGCTGATCGAGTCCGAGATTCGGAATGGCGTCTTTACGATTGGTGTAGTAGAGATTGCCGCCTTCTTCCGTTACGCCCGGAGGCGCTTTGCGAACGACGTTCGGCTCATTCTTAATGGCTTCTCTCATGTAATCAATCCAGACCGGAAGCGCTAAGCCTGCGCCTTGAGCTCTGCGGCCTAAGCTGCGCGGCTGGTCAAAGCCCATCCAGACGGCCGCACACTGGTCGCCGGCATATCCGACAAACCATACGTCAAACGCATCGTTACTGGTACCGGTCTTGCCGGCAATATCCGTTCTTTTAAGCATGGCGGTTGCGCGTGCTGCTGTACCGGAAGTCGCAACGCCGTGCAGCATCTGATGCATGATGTAAGCGTTGCGCGGATCAAGCGCTTCAACCCCGGCTACTTTTTCTGCTTCCGCGGTCGACTGCATCAGGACTTTGCCGGAAGCATCGGTGACTTTGGAAATCAAATACGGTTCTGTTCTTCTGCCGACGTTGGCAAAAACGGAGAAGCCTTCCACCATCTGCCACGGAGTAACGGATCCGGCACCGAGGGCCATAGACAAATGCGGCGGATGTTTATCCGAGTCAAAGCCGAAACGCTGGATGAAGTCCACTGCATAGCGAGGCGTGATCGCCTGAAGAATTCGAATTGAAACGAGGTTTAGCGATTTCTTCAAGGCGTCCTTCATCATGATCGGGCCGCTGAACTTGCCGGAGAAGTTCTTCGGATTCCACTTCTTAAAGCCGGTTTCAGACGGATCCAAGACGATCGGAGCGTCATTGATGACTGTCTGCGGAGAAAATCCTTTCTCGATCGCAGCTGAATAAATAAAAGGCTTAAAGGACGAGCCCGGCTGACGCCACGCTTGAGTGACGTGATTAAATTTATTCAGGGCGAAGTCATAGCCGCCGACCATTGCTTTGATGGCGCCGGTGTTGTACTCCGTCGCAATAAAAGCGGCCTCAGCCTGAGGAATTTGGGTGATTTCCCAATAGCCTTCCTTGTTGCTCTGAAGTCTCAGCACAGATCCCGGGACGATCTTGATATCAGGCTTTGCTTTTGGCTGAAGTGCTTTCTTCACGAAATCCAGACCTTTGCCTGTAATAGAGATCACCTTGCCGTGAGACATTTGGACTTTAACTTCCGTCGGCGAGACTTCTAAGGCGACGACCGCCGGCATATCGGTGGCAATCAGCGCTTCCTGCAGTGCATTGGAGATGTTTTGTTCGCGCGTCTTCGGATCGCTGATATCGACTTTGGCTTCGGGGCCTCGATAGCCTTGACTGTGGTCATAAGACTGCAAGTGGCTTCTTAGGGCCTTGTAAGCGTAGCCCTGATCTTCAGAATTAATCGTGGTGTAAACGTTCAGACCCCGAGTATAGGTTTCCTGCTGGAAGATGTCGAACATCAGCGTGCGGACAAGTTCGGCAACGTATTCGGCATGGAGAGATTCATTCATGCGGGTCGGCGTGCCGACCTGCTCGGCAACACGCGTCAGGCGTGTCTGAATCGGCGCACTGACTTCTTTTTGGTACTCAGCTTCGGAGATGTAGCCCAGATCTCTCATGCGGCCGAGCACGTAGTCTCTACGCATCTTGGCGCGTTTAGGACTTGCAAACGGGTTGTAAACCGAAGGAGCGGCAGGAAGGCCGGCCAGAGTGGCAGCTTCTCCGGCCGTCAGTTGCTGAAGACTTTTGCCGTAGTAAGTGCGTGCAGCCGCAGCAAAACCGTAAGCGCGGTTGCCGAGGAAGATCTGGTTCATGTAAATCTGAAGGATCTCATCTTTGCTGAGATTGGCTTCGATCTTGAAAGCCATTGCTACTTCGTAGAGTTTACGAATGTAGCTTCGTTCGCTGGAGAGGAAGAAGTTGCGGGCGACCTGCATCGTGATGGTGGAGGCACCCTGACTCTTTCTGCCGGTAGCTAAATTATTTAGCGCAGCACGAATGAAGCCTTTGGGTTCGATACCGGCGTGCTGATAGAAGCCGTCATCTTCTGCAGAAATCAAAGCTTCTTTGACGAGCGGCGGAATTTCGTTAATCGTGACGAAGTCGCGGCGTTCTTCGCCGAATTCGGCAATCAGCTTGCCGTCGGCGGTCCAGACGCGCATCGGGACCTTCGGCTTGTAGTCGACGACGGTGTCAATTGGAGGGAGCTGAGAGTAAACGAGGGCGAAGACGAAAAGCGCTAAACCGACGCCGGCCAAAGCGAGGGCAATGCAAGTTGCGACGAAGCCCTTAAAGAAAGCCCAGAGCCTGCTTCCTCCTTTTCGAGGCGCAGGGGCTTTCTTCGGAGATTTGTCGGCGGAACGAGCCGGCGTAGTTCTATTGGTATCAGCCACAATATTCTCACGTTAATTGTTTGTATGAGCGCCTAATTTTACCTTTTGGGGAGGAAAGCGTGCGCTTCCTCCCAACCTCTTGTTGTCTGAGCGCAGCTGTCTGACTGTTACAAACTGTAGCGACGGCTCGATGCTAGACAAAAAGGCTGTTGACCAGAATTACGTAAACGGCTGTTCCGGCAAAGATGGAAAGGAGCGGTTTTTTAACAAACCATTGGACAATCAATGTGAGGAAGACGCCGGCGGCTTCCGGAACAGGGAGACCTCCACGGGCGAGAGCTGAGCCGGTCGAGGCGTGCAGAACCAAAAGGACCATAATGGCGAGCGGAAGAAAATTGCCCACAACACCGACCCAGCGCTGCTTGCGCAGCCAGGAGGAGCAGGCAAAAGGCAGAAGGCGCTCAGCTGCGGTCACTGCGCCCATGGCGATGAAGACCGTAAAGAGATACATGTAATCATTCATGGCTGGAGCCTCCTGCGGAACGGGCGATCTTGGGCAGAGGATGCTTTTGGAAGGCAAAAAGGATTGCACTTAGGGCACAAATCGAAATGGCGATAGCTAACGCGTTGTCGGCACTAATAAAACGAGCGACGGCATAACCGATCAAGGCAACCCAGAGCGGTTTAGAGTTGACGCGGCCTCACCACTGTTCGCACAGGAGCATGGCGAAGAGACTTGTAAGAACAAAGTCGAAACCAGCGAGTTCGATTGTAGCGGCCGCGCCGAGTAAGCCGCCGATCAGACTTCCGAGAATCCACCATGAATAGTCGAAGAGTGCGATCAGGACCAGACGATCGATGGGTGCGTCTTTCTTCTCTGTTGTAATAAGAGAGTAAGTCTCATCGGTCAGCAAAAAGGCAATCAGCCATTTTTTCCAACCGGCGGTATGCAGACGATCTAATAAGAGAGAGGCCGTAGAAAACGTGCCGCAGATTGACGACAGCAGTTGCAAAAGCGATGGACGCCACTGTCATGTCGGCTGCCAGCATCGGAATCATCATGTATTGAACCGCCCCTCCATAAATCAGGATCGAGCTGATCGGTGGAATCCACCACGGAGCGCCTGCCTGTACGCAAAGGAATCCGAACACGATACCAAGCGGGATGTAGCCCATACACACCGGGATAGAGGCAGTAAAGGCGCCCTTCACTAAGGAAGTTTGAAGCTGCATTTCTATTTTTAGGATTCAAGGGACTAATTTTTCTTGTAGAAATCCATTTTAGTGAGTAAAACCTTTGATTGAATGGAACGCAGGAAAAAACACACGATCCTAGGCGTAAGTTCGCAGAATGAGGTTCCGCACCTTACATTAATAGGAGATAAGAGGAACTGAACGAAAACCTAAGGACATCATGTTTTGGAATCTATTTTGGCCGATTGCGCTGATCACGCTGGCAAACTGTTTCTATAACATCTGTACTAAATCCACGCCTGAACAGGCGAATCCTTTTCTCTCGTTGTGCGTTACTTACTTAACAGCCGCTGCGGTCTGCATTTCGGTCTTTCTTTTTTCTCAGTCGAGAGAGGCTGTTTCTCTAGAACTCTCGAAACTTAACTGGACGGCGCCGACGCTCGGCTTGGCTGTGGTGGCTTTGGAAGTTGGCTACATTCTCACATACCGGGCGGGATGGAAAATCAACACGGCCTCTCTGGTGACTAATATCGCTCTTGCCATCCTCTTGCTGTTCATAGGATTCTTGTTTTACGGCGAGCCGATTACCGGAAGGAAATTACTCGGTGTTGTCATTTGCGGTATCGGTTTGTTTTTCCTGATCAAATAACAGCGCCGGATCTTCAGGATCAAAAGTGCATTGCTAAAATTTAGATCATTCGCAGCTCTAAAAGCAAAGGAGTCATATGGCAGTACAACCTCCGAACCGGACGATAATCCTCGTCGGAATGATGGGTGCCGGGAAGTCGACGATCGGCAAAGCGCTTGCTGCATTAATGGGGACGAAATTCGTCGATCTCGACCGAGAGCTGGAAGAGCGCTGCGGAGTCTCGATTCCTCACATTTTCGAGACGGAAGGTGAAGCCGGCTTCAGGTGCCGGGAAACCCGTCTCCTGCAGGAATATGCTAGAGTATCCGATATGGTTGTTGCGACCGGCGGCGGAGTCGTTATCCGAGAAGAAAACCGAGAAATACTGAAAGCGTCTCCGGCTGTCGCGGTTCACCTTAAAGTTAGCCCTGAAGAGTGTTTCCGGCGGACACAAGGCACCGATCGTCCTTTGCTCCAATGCGAGGATCCGATGGCGAAGATCTGCCGTCTGCTGCAGGAAAGAGGACCTTTGTACGAGGAAGTCGCCGACATCTCTTATGAGACAGACGGAATGAATGCGGCGCGCGCCGCCCAAGAACTCCTCGACAGCATTCATCAACACCAATTCGTCAAAGAACAAGTATGAAAGAAGTACAAGTCAATGTTCCCGGCCATTCCTACACGATTAAGTTAGGGTCCGGCGTGATTAAAGACCTCCCGGCGGAATTGAAAAGGCTCAATCCTTCCAGCTGTCTCATCGTCACCAATATTACGGTGGGTTCGCTTTATCTGAAAAAAGTATCAGAACTCTGCAATACGGTTTGCCGTACGGAATCGGTCGTCCTGCCTGACGGCGAGGCTTATAAAGACTGGAACAGTGTCTCGGCAATTCTTGAAAAACTCGCATCGATGGGCGCGGATCGCAAGTCGGTCGTGATCGCACTCGGAGGCGGCGTGGTCGGAGACCTTGCCGGTTTTGCGGCGGCGATTTATATGCGCGGCATCCGCTTTATTCAAGTTCCGACAACATTGCTTGCGATGGTGGACTCTTCCGTCGGCGGAAAAACCGGCATGAATATGACGGCAGGGAAAAACTTAGTTGGAGCTTTTCATCAGCCGGAAGCCGTGATTGCCGACTCCGACTTTTTGCGGACACTGCCGGAAAGAGAAATTGGCGCCGGTATTGCAGAAATTATTAAGCACGGTGTCTTGGCAGATAAAGATTATTTCGAAGAGCTCGAGCGCGATATGGAGAAGTTAAGAGCGCTCGATCCCGAGACGGTGGCCGAAGTGGTCGGACGATCCTGCGAGATTAAGGCAGGTGTCGTTTCCCGAGATGAAAAAGAAAAAGGCGAGCGCGCCAAACTCAATCTTGGTCACACATTCGGTCACGCAATCGAAAAGCTCACCGGCTACGGCACCTGGCTGCACGGCGAGGCGGTGGCTGTGGGGACGGTTCTGGCGGCAGTGACCGCTGAAAAGCAGGGCAAGATCAATCGTGACGACGTTAAGAGAATTCGAGATTTGATTCATCGCGCCGGGCTTCCCGTTCGTATTTCTGGAATCAGTGCCGCGAAGGCAATTGAGGCGATGAAAGGCGATAAAAAGAGTACCAAAGGCGTTCCTCACTTTATTCTGCCGGTTGCGATCGGAACAACAGTGATCGAAGAAGTTCTTGAAAGCCTGATCAGGGAAGTTCTTTTGGAAGAAGGATATCAGCCATGATTACGGAAGGTTTTGAGCTGGCGGACTACGCCTGCAGTTCGGCAAACTCCCGAGGGCGGGCGATTGAAGAAAAGAGCAGTACGTCGCGAACGGAGTTTCAGCGGGATCGTGACCGCATCATCCATAGTTCGGCATTTCGCAGACTGGAATATAAGACTCAGGTCTTTGTGAATCACGAAGGCGATCTTTTCCGCACGCGTCTGACGCATACGTTGGAGGTTGCGCAGATTGCCCGCACAACCGCGACGCTTTTAAAGATCAACCCCGATTTAACGGAAGCGATTGCGCTGGCGCACGACCTGGGCCACACGCCCTTTGGTCACTCCGGCCAAACAGCGCTCGACCGCTGCATGGCTGATTTCGGCGGTTTTGAGCACAATCTTCAGTCGCTTCGTATCGTGGATCTCCTGGAAGATCAGTATCCGAACTTTGACGGACTGAATCTGACTTGGGAGACCCGAGAAGGGATTCTGAAGCACTGCAGCCGGGAAAATGCATTGCGCCTCGGTGCTCTAGGCGAGCGCTTTTTAAAGGGCGAGCAGCCGTCTTTAGAAGCTCAATTGGTCAACATCGCTGATGCAATAGCCTACAGCACACAGTAGATCGATGACGGACTGCGCGTCGGCTACCTTGATGAAAAGGACCTTATCGAAAACGTTCCGCTGTATGCTGAATATCATGCGCAGGTCGATGCGGAATATCCGGATATTCAGGAGCGCCGCAAGCAAAAGGAAGTGGTCAGACGCCTCATCGGTTACATGGTCGATGACTTAGTCTCCACGAGCCGAGCGAATATTGAAGCCGCGCAGCCGAAATCTCCGGACGATGTCAGAGCATTGAAGACGCCGCTGATTTCTTTCTCGGAAGAAGCGCGCGGGCAAATGAAAATTTTGAAGAGCACTTTAATGGACAAGCTCTACCGTCATTACCGCGTCTTGCGGGCGGTAGAAAAGTCCGCAGACATGATTACTCAGCTCTACCAAACTTTTGCGCGTTCCCCGGCGCTTCTGCCGCCGCTCTATCAGGAACGGTCCAAGCGATACGGCGTGGAACGCACGGTGGCCGATTACATCGCCGGTATGACTGATCGATATGCAGTCTTGGAATTTAACCGGGTGCTTAATCCGGCTTTCGAAATCTAAGTTGGAAACGCAAAAAAATCAGCCGGTTCTCGAGGAGAGAGCCGGCTGAAATTTTATGGCTTTATCGCGTCTAAACGATGGTGTTCATCTGTCCTGCATAGAGGATGAACAGACGCAGACACATCATGCCGGCAATCGCACAGGTACCAGCAAAGTAGAAGGAAACCTTGGATTCGGTACGCTTACCAGCAATAATCGAAGCGATCAGCGGAATGCCGAAACCGATACCGACGGCACCGACCCAGAAGACGACTGCCCAGATGCCGTCCGTGAAAGCACTGAAGGCAAGTTTGGCAGATTCGTTGCCGGAGAGCAGGGCAATGGCAATCATGAACAGGCAGAAAGCCTCGGTTGCCATGACCGGCCATTCGGCCTGGTGCATCGCGTGCATATCGGGATCTTCTTCGTGGGCTCCGAAGCAGCAGGCGGCCAAAATCTTAGTGGCAGCCATACCGGCAGAGATACCGGAAGCAACGAAGAGGGCGGGAAGCACGGCCGTGTTGATCAGTGGGAAGCGGATCAGCGCAGAGATCAGGAAACCGGTGTAGGCACAGATGGCAATTGCCAGCACCATCACGATCGCGTTGATCCAAACGCGGAACTTTTCCAGTTGGTCACAGACCGGTTTAACCCAGCCTAACAGCGGCCACTTGCTGAACGTGTCTGCAAAGGACATCACCATCAGCACTGCAACCAGCGGGATGTAGAAGAGCAGCATGACGCCGATACTCATCACACTCGTCGGGTTGTAGTAGACCAAAATTCTCCAGAAGTACAGAGGATTGGTTAGGTCAAGCACTAAGCAGAGCATGCCGAGCAGAATCGTAGCTAAGCCGATAATGCTCGCTGATTTGATGATGGGCGTTGTTTCCGTCTTATGCCTAAAGAAGTTAAGCATAAGGGCTACGGCAACCGCACCGCCCGAGATGCCGGCTAAGAACAAATAGACGGCGATCGGCCAGGGCCAGGCGATGCCCTCGGATAAACCCATTGTAAAGTTGATGGCTCCGTCCATTTAAATTTTCTCCTTCATCACCGGGATATAACGCAGACTCGGTTCGGTTCCGAGATACGGGCGAACCCGGACGGCGTCTTTCACGTCTAACAGCTTGGCGACGTAAGAGTTCGGATCATTCAGATCGCCGAACGCCAACGCACCGTAACGGCACTTAGAGACGCAGGCAGGATCCTCTCCCTTAGCGAGCTTGGTGTGCAGACAGAAGTCGCAGTTTTCGGCAACGCGGGTCTGAGGGTTGATAAAGCGGACGTTGTACGGGCAAGCGGCGATGCAGTATTTGCAGCCGACGCATTTGTCCGGATCCATCGTCACGATGTTGGTTTCCGGATCGCGGTGAGCTGTCTGTGTCGGGCAGACGCGAACACAGGGAGCATCGAGACACTGCTGACAAGAAACACGAACATATTTGCGTTCGCAGTCGCAGGGCTCGATTTTTCCGCAGTACGGGCAAGCCGTTCCGGGTTCTCTTCCGTTCTGGCGTTCTAAGGCCAGACGGAACACACCGGCTGGTGTTTTGTTGGTTTCGGCACAAGCCTCTTTGCACTCGCCGCAGCCGACGCACTTGTTCTGATCAAAGACCATGACATAGTGAGGCTTGGCGGAAGCCTGCTTTAAACCAGCAGCTGTGCCCTGAGTCTGAGCACTCTTGGCGGGAGTGTCCTTCTTTTCAGAGCAGCCGGCCAGCGTGAGAACAAACAGAGAACCGGCAGTCGTGCCCTTAATGAAAGTTCGCCTGTTGATGGTACTCACAATGTATCTCCTCGGCGGAATAAATCCGCGCTATCGGGGTTCGGAAGAGCAGCGGAGCGCTCTTCCGTACTCCTTTATTTTGTTGCGATCTTGTTGTAACCGCCTTTGTCCATGATTTGCTGGGCTTTGGCAAGATAAGCCTGCGCTGTCTTGACTTGGTCAAGCAGATAGTTCTGGGCATGCATACCCCAGGAACCGTCCTTCTTAATCATGGCGGCAATTTGGTCGGCTTTGTCGAGAAGAAGTCTGGCATCGGTCTGGTCAGCCGGGCTCAGACGAGTAACCTCAAGAAGCTTTCTCATGCGGGGGATGGCACCGGCGATTTCCTTGTAGCCTTCCTTAATCGGAGTCTGCCACTTCAGAGTTTCACCGTAGACCTCTTTTTGATCCTGATAAATCAGGCCTTCATCGAGTTTGGAGGTTGCCGCATTGTGGCAGCCTTTGCCTTCGAAGACCGTGTAGTCGGCAGGCGTGTTGCGGGCGCAGCTCCACATGAGATCAACGTATCCGTTTCCGTCTTCATCCTTGGCCATGACGTAGCCCTTGGCGGTGTCGTTCTTGCCGACTTTGACCTCACCTTCAACCATAGAAGAGGTCTTCGGGTCTACTAAGATCTTGTAAGTGTGGATACGGCGCAGAGCCTTCGGACCGGCGGCCTTCTGATCGGTCGAGTAGTCGGCGGCAGAGGCGACGTTCGGCATATGGCAGGCGATGCAGTCGAGCTTGTCATGTGTATCGGTGTGCGCAAATACATCGGCCTGGACGGTATGGCAGTCCTGACAGGTCTGGCGGATGACGGGCTTATTGACAACGGCCATCCAGGTGACGCCGTCAAGACTTCTCGGATCGTGACAGGTGTTGCAGCTCACGCCCTTCTGAGCATGGACGCTCATGAAGTGCTGATCGGCTTTTTCATGATATGCCTTGCCGGCGAGCTGGGTCTTTTGGTCTTTGGTCAGATCCGGCTTGGCATCCTTAGCGATACCGAAAGAAGCCATGAACTCAGGTTTTTTGGGGATGTTGATTTGATTAACGTTGTAAGAACCTTCTGCGGCGCAGGCGGCGGAAAAGCCGATCGCTGCCAGGCAGGAGAGCGTTAACGTTGTAATTTTGGTAAGCATAGTATTTTGCACCTTTATGTCGGCGGTCCGCTCAAGGCGTCCCGCCGGGAGTCTTTACTAGAGCATTTGAGCGTCGCCCTGATCCATTTCTTCCGCGAGGAAATCCGCCATTGCATCTTCAAGATAAGTTGAAGAGTAGAGATAGACGGTTCCGGCGGATGTGACGGTCACCCGAATGTCTTTGGCGTTTGGGTCTTCAGCGATTCGGTCGAGAACATCCTGAATGATGGTCGGAACGATTCGGAAGGGCGCAAATTCAAAGGTGAACACTCCGACCGGACGCGGATAGACGCGGGAACTCTCGCGAACCGTGTCCAAAATCTGCTCGTAGGGATTGTTCTGCGTAGAAAGCAGACGGGCATACGAGGCAGAAAGCAGCGGAGAGAAATGGTAATAGTGCTTGCTGTCCCAGCTCGTGAGATCTTCAATGCCGTACTGACCCTTGAGTACTTCTGCCAAAACGGTTTCGAAGTACTCCGGCGTGATCTCTCTGGGTGCGGGCTCAGCTTCTGCCGGCTCTTCTTTCAGGTCGGCAAGACTTAATTCGCCGCTGAAGAGAGAACCGAACATCTGTCTGCGGGAGATCAGTCGTCTGCGTTCTTTCTCTTCGGGGCTGTCGTCGGCCTTGTTGCGCAGCTTTCTTTCCATTTCCGGGATGGCTTCATATTCGGCCTTGATCTGAGAGACGGGAATAGGCTGCTGCATAGGAGCCTTGCTGAGAAATTCGTCGCGAAGATCTTCATGCGTCACAAGTTCAACCTTGCGGCTGTGTTCGGTAATCAGATCGATCAGCAGGACGATGTCAGCTTTGAGCTGGGCGGCATCCGTTACGGAGTTGGTATCAGGGTGATTCATAAGTTACTGCTCTATTTTCCGGGGATTAAACCTTCTTTCTGCATGACAGGGATAACGAATTCGAGATTGATATCCTTGTAAGCCTGTTCGGTCGGGGCGCCGGTGGCGGGATCCCAATTGATCAGCTTGAAGAAGATATCGAAGCTCTTTTCGATGTCGTCTTTATCCATGCGGATCGTGCCTTTCGTGAATGCGGGTCTGTCTTTGGCATCTTTAAAGATCCAGCCCGGATAGAAGTCGTGGTTCTTGCGCATGTTGACTTCATTCATTTCACGCATTGTGTAGGCGCGATGCAGTGTGAAGGCGCGGAAGCCGGCGTCATCAAGCTGCTTGGCAGTTGTGTTTCTGCCGGTTAAGGCGCGATAAACCTTACCTTCCATATCATCGTCACCGATATAGTTTTCAGACTTGTTCGGAGAGACAACCCACGGAGCCATCCAGGAGCAAAGACCGAGCATGTCGTGCAGTTCCTTGCGGCAGATGATCCAGCGCAGACGGCGCATCTTAGCCTCGTTGGTAGGCTTGTAATCGCCGATTTCGTCCACGGCGTCGCCGCTGCCCCAGAAGTGTTCGGCAATCTGCTTCTTCACGCTGATCGGCAGACCGCTGCGTGTGAAGTTCACAGTGCCGTGGCACATCGGGTCACGGTTGTAGAGGCAGTTGAGGACGACGCCGACCTGACCGTCGTCTTCGTTGGCGTGATGTTTCAGATGACCGAGGCCCCAGTAATTCGTCGATCCGTCGTTGGACCAGTCGGATTCCTGAATGCCGAAATGACCGAGCATGTAGGGAGTGCTTTCGCCGAGCCATTTGCCCATTTCACCCTGACGGTAAGCGATGCGCTGGAACAAATCCTGCAGGAAGGAAGCGTCGCAGTCTTCGATCTTCTGCCAAGGAATGGAGTTGTATTCTTTTTCGGGAAGAACTTTCTTCCAGAGACCCTTGACGTACATCTTCTTGAAGTCGCGGTGGAGCTGACCGTAGTTGCACCATACGCCGAGGTCATCCATTGTCTGGATGCCGACCATGGAAGCATGGCGGGCGGCGGCTTCTTCGTCTTCAACGATGGAGTAGCAGCGCAGCGGGCAGGAGTAGCAGCCGTTGTTGCGAACCTGAATCTTTAAACCCTGAGGTTTGCCGAGGAAGAACTGGCTGGCGCACCAGCGATAGGAAATCTTGTTGGGGCTGCGCATATCTTCGCCGAGGATAATCGGCGGATTGGCTTTCTGCCAAACATTGCCCGGCATACCGTTCCAGCGGCTGCCCGGAGCCCAGAATTCAAACAAGGGGTTCGGTGCGGACGGAACGACGTGCTGGTTCAGAGAACCGAACAGATCGATGTTGCGTTCGGTGATCTTCTGCCATTCTTTCTTGTCGGCATGGATGTGGATCGGCTGGTCGCCCTGAATGACGACGCCTTTGAGCTTCTTGGAGCCGAAGATGGAACCGATACCGCCGCCGGAGTGCTGACGGGCGCTGATCAGAACGGACATCGGAACAAGGTTTTCACCGGCCGGTCCGATTACGGCGATGGAAGCCATCGGAGAGGTTTGGTCGGCAAGCATCTGCTGTGCGCGGCGAGTGGCTTGGCCCCAAATACCTTTAGCGTCGCGCAGTTCGAAATTGTCGTTATTGATGTAGAGGTAGACCGGTTTTTCGGATTTGCCTTCGATGATGAAGTCATAGCCGGCCTGTTTCAGGCGAGCGGCCATATCGCCGCCGATGTGGGCCGAGGCAATCATCGGCATCGGATAGATTGTCGGATAAATGGTTGTAATAGAAGTACGGCTGGAGCAAAGAGCGCCGGATCCGGAGAAAGGTCCCGGAGCGATCACGATCTTGTTGGCTTCATCGAGCGGCTGAGTCTTCGGAGGAACTTCGTCCCAGAAGACACGGTATCCCAGAGCGGTTCCGCCGATTTCATCTTTGAATCTCGGGAACGTCGGTTCTTTAGTGATTTTGCCGGTTGTTAGATTTACACGCAGGCCCTGACCGGTGTAGCCATATCTTTTTTGAATTGTGTCCATAGCAGTTCCTTAGAGATTTAATTAACCATGGCAGACCGAGCACTGGTTAGCATTTTCTTCAGGCAGATAACCGTGGGTCGGACGTCTGGCCGGTTCGCCGGAACGATCTTTCCAAGGCATATAGGTCAGAGCGGCAGCCGGGCAGGCTTTCACGCATTTCGGTTCGCCGTCGCAGAGGAAGCACTTGCTGGCTTTCTGTTTTTCGCGGTCGAAGCTCATCATGTCCCACGGACAGGCCTTCTGGCAGAGTCCGCAGCCGATGCACTTGTCTTCATCCACATAGTGGGCGCCGGTCTTGGGATCGACGTGGATGGCACCCTGCGGGCAGGCATTGGCGCAGGGGACCGGGTGAGCGCACTGGCGGCACGTGTCTTGATAGACGGTGCTGTCGCCCCAGACGCCCTGCAAGGGACGAGCGCCCGGATTGCCCGGACCGTACCAAATATTGCGGCCGATACGAATACGAGCCAAAACCGGATCGTTCTTACCGTCGTTAAATTCGGTACAAGCCATTTCGCAGCGCTGGCAGTCGACGCAGAGAGAGGGATCGCCGACGATTAAGCCCTTGGGTGTTTCCAAAATGATGTAGGGCTGAGCGCCGGTCTGCGCGCGGGCTTGATTCATAGCAGCAAATGCTGCGGTTACGGTAGCTACCTGCAGGAAGCCGCGTCGAGTAATGTCTTGGGGCAGATTTACCCGAGACATTAGGTCTTTCAGATCAAACATGATTTCAATTTCTCCTGATGGAGGAACGACAGAGACTGTCGCAGAGAGAGCGCAGAGGACAAAAATGGGGACGTCCTCGGCGAGTCCGTTTTGGTGCAGTGATTAGTTACGGGCAGCAGACCAGCCGTCGCTTCCGACCGGTTTAATCGTCCAGCGAGTGCGAAGGATCGGTTCTGTGGCGGAGAAAACAACCGAACGAAGCTCTGGAGAAAGAGCTTTTGCGTAAACTACTTCTTTGAATCGGGTTGCCATTTTGTTCTCCGCAGCTATTCACTGCACTTGGGGTGTTATGTCGACACGGTTTGTTACAGTCCGCTTTCGACACGAACAAGTTCTAACAATTTGTAATATTCTTGAAAAGAACTTTTGTAGAGTTACAAAAATTTTTACTGGATACGTAAAGTAAATACCCATCTAAAAGAAGAGCAAAAACTGTTAAGGATCAACAAAATATGAATGGCTGTTTTGTACTTTACCCCTTTAAGTTAGGAGAAACCCTAACAAAAAGAATAAATGTAGGTATAAGCACGGACAATAGTTTCGGATGTGAACTCGCTGAAAATGTTGTTTGCATGGAAGACATTCCGCCTTATGACGTGTCGCTGAGAGACGGATGGGCGATCTGCTCAAGCGAGGGTAATCACACCTTAACGGGAGAACCGGTTAAAAACGGGGAGCAGCCTGCTTTGTTACAAAAAAACGGCGCTTGCTGGATAAATACCGGCGGATATCTTCCGATCGGAGCCGATGCTGTTGTATCGGACTCGGATCCGCAGGCACTGGATTTTGCTGCAGATGTGTATCCTTACGAGAACGTACTTCCGAAAGGAACGGAGTGGACCAAGGGCTCTCTAATCCTGAAAAAAGGCACCGTCCTCGGCGCCGGGGCGCAGGCTCTGCTCTTTGAGGCAGGAATTGAGAATATTCGCGTTTGGAAGCGTCCCTCGGCTGCGATCCTGGCGACGGGACACGAGATTGCGGAAGCCGGCGCGCGCAGCTCTGCCGGGCGGCATTCCAGCAATGCGGTTTATCTCATGAATCTCCTTTCAGGAATGGGGCTGACGGATACGGCGATCTTTTACGCCAGGGACGAAGCGAATTCGATTGCCGATCGTTTGGAAGTGCTGGCACAAAGTTTTGACTTCGTTATTACCGTCGGAGGTACCGGACAAGGCAAGAGTGATGTGCTGCGTCTTGCTCTGAAACGAGCCGGAGCAAAGCAGTCCGAAGATCAGACAAAACTTTCGAGTTCTCTGCCATTTGTGTGCGCGAATCTTAAGGACGCAGTGTTGTTCGGACTTCCCGGTAATCCCCTCGGGTTCGTCAACATTGTTCAGCGCGTTGTGCTTCCCGTGATTTGGCAGTCTTTCCGAACGGATCCTTTCTTTGTTAGACGTCAAAAAGTATTCATGGGATTTGATTACGAAGGCAAAGCCGGAGACATCTGTGTGCAGCTCGCGCCCTTCGAGGGTAAGGTCATCGCGCTCCCTGTACAGAAGGGAAGCGGGCGCTCGTCGGCTTTTCGTGATGCCGCCGCTGTGATTCCGAATCCTCAGGGCAGAAAGATTGAGGCAGGGGAGGCTGTGGAGGCGCAGATGTTTTTTAACGGTTTATTGGGCTGAGCCTCTTTCACCTCGGTAAGATAGATTAGAAAATCAAAAAACTTAAGTCACATGACCCGTTTGACCCGATTGTCAGCTGCCGCGCAGGCGCACTATGTTGTTCTCAGAAGTGTGCCGGAGATCTCATTGATTCCGTTTGATAAGAACATCGAGAAGCTCTTTCAGATCTTCTCCGACGGCTCGCGTGCCTACAACACCGACATTTCGGCCTTTGCGGTCTTTACCGACCAAATCCATCTGCTGCTGACGCCGCGAGAAAAAGCGGAAGATCTCTCACGCTTTGTGCAGCAGCTCAGCCGCCTTTACAGCCATTACTTTAATGATGAGTTTTCCCGCAACGGCAAGATTTGGCAGGGTCGATTTGAATCCTCTCTTCTACAGGGAAAAGGCAGACTTTTGGCGGCGACGATTTATATGGAGTGGCTGCCGTTTGTATACGGCTACGGAGAGCCGCAGTTTTATCCGTGGAGCAGCTACTTCCATCACGCCGGCATCCGCAGCGATTACTTCATGGTGCCTTCCAATGAGTATTGGGCACTCGGCAATACACCGTTTGAACGGCAAAAAACCTACAAAGATCTTTTTGAACGCGGTCCCGATAAGGCTTTTGGTGAGCGTCTGATGGACTGCGTAAAGCGCGGCTGGCCGATCGCAGAGAAAAAATTTCTGGAATCCATCGGCGTTGAGGCGGAAAGAATAGCGCCGCAGCGCGGAAGAGGTCGCCCCCGCAAGACGGCAACAGAAAACCCTCTTTAATCTGACACTAATTTACCGAACAAGAAAAGAAAAATTTTATATATTAGTGTCACCTTGAAATATTTCGTTATATTTAGCGAAGTTAAATCCTCTATAACAAAAAAGTCTTCAATAAAGAATCCATTCAGGAGAACCCCATGAGCACTCGCTCAGACCAAAGGAAAGATGCAGCCGAGCACGGACTCTACGATCCTGCTTATGAGCATGAGGCTTGCGGTGTCGGTTTCGTCGCCAGCGTTAAAGGGCAGGCCAGCCACGAAATCGTGACGCAGGCGCTGCAAATTCTAAAAAATCTTGATCACCGCGGCGCGGTCGGTGCCGATCCGCTGTGCGGTGACGGTGCCGGTATTTTGATTCAGATTCCGGATGCCTTCTTCCGCGCCGAAATGGCCAAGCAGAATATTCTTCTGCCTCCGGCAGGCGACTATGGCGTCGGCATGATTTTCCTGCCGCGAGAACACGCTTCTCGGCGGGCCTGCGAACAGGAACTCGAACGTGTTGTGAAAGCCGAAGGGCAGGTCGTTTTAGGCTGGAGAGACGTTCCCGTCGACACTACCATCAAGATGTCGAAGACGGTTTTGGAGACCGCCCCGGTCATCCGCCAGATCTTTATCGGCCGCGGCCCCGACGTCATGGTGCCGAACGCTTTGGAACGCAAGCTCTACGTAATTCGTAAGCTGGCAGGTCACAAGATTCAGGCTCTGAAGCTCAAACACGGTAAAGAATTCTATGTGCCGTCGATGTCAACAAAGACCATTGTGTACAAAGGTCTTTTACTGGCCGACCAGGTCGGTCCCTACTACAAAGATTTGAATGATCCTCGGGTCGTCAGTTCTATCGCGCTGGTTCATCAGCGTTTCTCGACCAACACATTCCCGAGCTGGGAACTTGCCCATCCGTACCGCATGATTGCGCACAACGGCGAAATCAATACGGTTAAAGGCAACTTTAATTGGTTAAGAGCTCGCGAACGTGCCGTTGAAACAGCGGTCTTGGGCGATGACGTCAAGAAGCTGCTGCCGATCATTTATGAGGGTCAGAGTGATACAGCCTGTTTGGACAACATGCTTGAACTCTTGGTAATGAGCGGCTATCCGCTTGCCCAGGCCGTGATGCTGACCATTCCGGAAGCCTGGGAACAGGCCAAGGGACAAATGGACCCGGCCCAGCGTGCGTTCTATGAATACTATGCTGCCATGCTGGAACCTTGGGACGGTCCGGCCGCTGTCGGATTTACCGACGGTGTGCGCATCGGCGCCGTGCTCGACAGAAACGGACTGCGTCCGGGCCGCTACATTCTGACCAATGACGATATCGTGATCCTGGCCTCGGAAGCCGGAACACTGCCGATTCCTCAGAGCCAAATCAAGAAGAAATGGCGTCTGCAGCCGGGCAAGATGTTCATGATCGATACCGAACAGGGCCGCATTATTGAAGACGAAGAAATTAAACGCACGCTGGCTCTGAGCAATCCCTACAAGGAATGGACAAAACGCTTGAACATTCATCTTTCCGACGTGGTTGCTCCGCCTCCGCAGCCCAACAATAACCCTGTCCCTCTCACCAAACGCCAGGAAGCGTTCGGCTACGGCGAAGACGACATCAAGTTCGTGCTGCGCCCGATGGCGGAAAAAGGAGCCGAGGCAATCGGTTCTATGGGAAACGACACGCCGCTCGCGATGCTCTCTCACAGAGCCAAGCCCTTCTACCATTATTTCCGCCAGCTGTTTGCTCAGGTGACGAATCCTCCGATTGACCCGATCCGCGAGCAGCTCGTGATGTCGCTGGTCTCTTTCGTGGGACCGCGTCCGAATCTGCTGGATATCAACAACGTTAATCCGCCGCTGCGTTTGGAACTTTCTCAGCCGATTCTCGGTATGGAAGAAATGGCCAAGATGCGCCGCATCGACCGCTATACCGGCGATAAGTTCCGTTCCTATGAAATTGACACGACTTATCGCGTCGCTTGGGGCGAAGAGGGTGTGGAAGCTCGCCTGGCCTCCCTTTGCGCCCGAGCTGTTGATGCTGTCAAAGACGGCTATAGCATCCTGATCCTGACGGATCGGAAGATGAATGAAGAGCGCGTTGCGATTCCGATGCCGCTTGCTATCAGCGCGATTCACCAGCATTTAATTGCAGCCGGCCTTCGCACCAATACCGGTCTTGTCATCGAAACCGGAAGCGCTCTGCAGACACATCACATGGCGGTACTCGCTGCCTACGGTGCCGAAGCGATTCATCCGTACCTTGCTCTGGAAACGATCGAACAGATCTATAAGCCGGGCAATCCGAGCGGAATCGATGCAAAGACAGCAACCCAGAACTACATTCACGCCATCGGCAAAACCTTCAAGAAGATTATGAGCAAGATGGGTATCTCAACTTACATGAGTTACCGCGGCGCCCAGATCTTTGAAGTTCTTGGCCTGGATAAGGAGTTCGTCGACCGCTACTTCCCCGGTACCAGCTGCAAAGTCGGAGGCCTGGGCATTTTTGACGTGATGCGCGAGGCAATCGAGCAGCATAAGGAAGCCTTTGCCGATAAGAACCATCGTCATAAACTGCTTCCGACTCTCGGCGAATATCAGTGGAGAGCCCGCGGCGAAGAGCATATGTGGACGCCTGAGGCAATTGCTAAACTTCAGCACGCCACACGCGGCAACTCTTATCAAACTTATAAGGAATATGCCGAAATCATCAACGACCAGAGCCAGCGCCAGATGACGCTGCGCGGCCTGATGGAATTTGATGTTGATCCTTCTAAGGCGATTCCGCTGGAAGAGGTCGAACCGGCAAAAGAAATTGTGAAGCGCTTCGCAACCGGCGCCATGTCGCTCGGGTCCATCTCGGCAGAAGCCCACGCGGTTCTCGCTGTGGCCATGAACCGAATCGGAGGCAAGAGCAACACCGGTGAAGGCGGCGAGGATCCGAAGCGCTACGAAGCAGAAATGCGCGAAGGTCATTCTCCTGTTAAGCAAGGCGACACATTGAAGTCGATCTTGGGCGAAGACCGCATTGTGGCTGACGTTCCTCTGGAAGAGGGCGATTCTCTGCGCTCCCGTATCAAACAGGTGGCAAGCGGACGCTTCGGTGTGACAGAAGCCTACCTGTCGAGTGCAGACCAAATTCAGATCAAGATGAGTCAGGGCGCAAAACCCGGCGAAGGCGGTCAGCTGCCGGGTCATAAGGTCAGCGAATACATTGCTCAGCTGCGTTACTCCATCCCCGGTGTCGGCTTGATCTCGCCACCTCCGCATCATGACATTTACTCGATCGAGGACCTGGCACAGCTGATCCGAGATCTCAAGATGGCCAACGACAAGGCGGACATCAGCGTGAAGCTCGTAAGCGAGCAGGGTGTCGGGACGGTTGCTGCCGGCGTTGCCAAAGCAAAAGCGGACCACATCGTCATTTCCGGTCATGACGGCGGAACCGGTGCTTCTCCGCTTTCTTCTATCAAGTTTGCCGGTACGCCTTGGGAACAAGGGCTTTCGGAAACTCAGCAGACCTTGGTGATCAATAATTTGAGAGATCGCGTCCGAATTCAGGTTGACGGCCAGATTAAGACAGGACGTGACGTCGTGATCGGTGCGCTGCTGGGCGCCGATGAATTCGGTTTTGCAACTGCTCCGCTGGTTGTGGAAGGCTGCATGATGATGCGCAAGTGCCATCTCAACACTTGTCCGGTCGGTATGGTCCGTATGGTGGGAGGACAAGATGAACTGTGATCGGCCATATTTTCGATTGACCGAGGGCGCGCTGCTGGAGCGCGCGCCCTATGCCGTCGGAAAGCCGGTGGTGTTTTACGGCTCCTCCATCACCCAGGGAGGCTGTGCCTCCCGGCCGGGCAACGCCTATCCGGCGCTTTTGTCTCGCAGGCTGTCCATGGAGTATGTCAACCTGGGCTTCAGCGGCAATGCCCGGGGAGAGGGGAGCATGGCGCGTCATATCGCCGCCCTGAACCCGGCGGCGTTTGTGATGGATTACGACCATAACGCGCCCACGCCTGAATATCTCCGTGAGACGCACTGCCGCCTTTACACGACGATCCGCGAAAAGAACCCGGATATTCCCTATATCATGCTCTCGCGCCCCGATTTTACGACGCACCCCGAAAAGGATTCGATAGAACGACGCCGTGTGGTCGAGGATACCTTCCGCTATGCCCGCGCACAAGGCGACAAGCACGTCTGGCACATGTACGTTCTTTCCCGGGAAACCCTTATCCGCGGCCCTTTTGAGAAGATCCACGAGGTCGTCCGTATCCAATCCGCCGAGGACGAACACCTTGCATCTCGACAGGAGGGCGGAGTTCAACTCGAAGGAAGGGTTCTCCGTCGTCGCTCCGATGAGGGTCACCGTACCCTTCTCCACATATGGCAGGAATGCATCCTGCTGGGTCTTATTGAAACGATGGATCTCGTCCACGAACAGGATGGTCCGTCTCCCCTTGCGCCTCCTGACCTCGGCCTCCGCCATGATGTTCTTGATGTCGGCCATACCTCCGGTCACGGCGGAGAAATCGACGAATTCTGCGGCCGTATGCTTCGCGATTATGGATGCGAGGGTGGTTTTTCCGACCCCCGGGGGCCCCCATAGGATCATGGAGGCCACCCTGTCCTGCTCGATCATGTTGCGGATTATCTTCCCCCGACCTACGAGATGCCGCTGGCCTACGAAACCGTCCAGATCCTGCGGGCGCATCCTGTCGGCCAATGGCGAGACGCCTGCATGGACTTCGTCTGTGAATAACGATGTCTGGGTCATGTATCACTCTGGAGGGTCTTCCCGCCTTCCTGCCTTCCAATCGCGTATCGCTTCGAGCCTCTTGCGATAGAACGCCTCGTTCCCGCGGTCCCCGGGGGTGTAGTATATCGCATCCTTGAGGGAATCGGGAAGGCATTGCATCTTCGTGATCTTCTCCTCCGTACCCTCCGGGTATTCGTAACCCTTGCCGTACCCCAGCTGCTCCATGAGCTTGGTCTCCGCATTGCGAAGCTGCATAGGGACCGGCTCCGCAGGCCTGTTCCTTACATCTGACAGGGCCCTGTCTATAGCGACGGCTACGGAATTGGACCTTGGTGCCAGAGACAGATATATCACCGTCTGCGCAAGGGCGTAACGGCATTCGGGCATGCCCATGTTCTTACATGCGAAGAATGCGGACGTGGCCATGAGCATGGCGTTGGGGTCCGCCATCCCTACATCGTCCCCGGAGAACTCTATCAATCTCCTGGCTATATAGCACGGATCCTCCCCGCCGTCAAGCATCCTGGCCAACCAGTAGACGGCCGCATCCGGGTCGGAGTTCCTCATGGACTTGTGAAGGGCCGAAATGATGTTGTAATGCTCCTCCCCGCTTTTGTCATATAGAAGGGACTTCCGGCTGATGCAATCTGCGACCGCATCCTTGGTCACCGTGACATGTCCGTCTGCGGAAGGACTGTCGGCGACGGCGGCCTCCAAGGTATTGAGTGCGGTCCTCGCGTCCCCGTTGGCGTATTCCGAGATTATGCGGAGGATGTCGTCGTCCGCCGACACCTCCAGATCGGGGAATCCCTTCTCGGCGGCCCTTCTGAGAAGTCCGAAGATATCCTCGGACGACAGAGGCTGAAGAACGAACACCTTGCATCTCGACAGGAGGGCGGAGTTGACTTCGAAGGACGGATTCTCCGTCGTGGCCCCGATGAGGGTTATGCTGCCTTTCTCCACATAAGGGAGGAATGCGTCCTGCTGGGCCTTGTTGAAGCGATGGATCTCGTCAACGAAGAGCACCGTCCTCCTTCCGGACTGCCTTCTCTTCTCGGCGGAGGACATGATCTCCTTGACTTCCTTGGTCCCTCCCGTCACTGCAGAGAAGCTGACGAACTCCGCCTTGGTGCGATTGGCTATTATGCCGGCCAACGTGGTCTTGCCTACCCCCGGGGGCCCCCAGAATATCATCGATGGGACCTTGTCCTGCTCGATCATGTTGCGAAGGATCCTGCCTTCTCCCAGGAGGTGCCCCTGACCGACGAACTCGTCGAGATCGCGAGGCCTCATACGGCCTGCCAACGGCATTATCCCTTCCGACTTCCCGGTCTTCGGTACGTCCCCGAAAAGAGTGGTCTGCGCCATCTCAATGCTCCGTCCGTTCCATGGAGGTCATCATATTGAACATTAACGTCACAGGAAAATACAGATGCCGGCATCGGACAGATACAACAATGTCATGCTGGCACATCCGATTTCATAAATCCTGATACTGTGGACAGAACACGCAAGGAAGAATCAGAGTAGATACAAGTGGTGCAGAGGGCGGGATTTGGACCCGTGGACCGCTAGGGATTAGGCCCTGAACCTAACGTCGTTGGCCAGGCTTGACTACCTCTGCAACGAGGACGCTTATCCCGTTTTACTATAAAAACCGAGTGGTAAAAATGATTGTAAAGGATTTAAAGAGGATGAAATCCGAAAGAACTTCAATCCTTCATTATCTTCATCCAGCCACCAGACTCGTAGATCGCGAGTTTCCTCTCGGCGAGGATCTCCTCGAACTCATCCCATGTGATGACGTCGAGCCTGTTGTTGGTTCCCTTGGTGAACTGGACTCCGGACGTTCCCTTGACCTTTCCGGGCTTGAGCCCCTTGATCTTGGCGATGTTCTTCGCCTTATCGAACGCAATTTTCTGCATTGCCATGTGTATCCCACTTGCCGGAACCCCGGCCAAAACATAATCCAAATCGTTTATATTTAAGATTTATTGCTGGCACATGTTTTTCTGTTTCAAAATAATAGATAACTGGCACATTTTGTCGTAAAAAATTACAGTCTGGGGTTTCCCATGCGGTTGAAAAACGGACCGAGGCATAACCCATCCATCTCTTTCAATTGATAAGTCATATAAATGTAAACTTGATACGGGTCTCCCCCTCCATCCAGGATATCGGGCACATCCATCATTTTCCCACATACGACTCCGATATCGATGTATGGCCTCATCCACTGGTCCGCTACAGCCGAAAAACCTTAAATCAAACCACCCATGGATGTATCATGGAAGGCGGAGAGAGCGGATACCATACCGCATTGAACGGAACCGACATGACTCCGGAGAAGGCTCAGACCGTCGGACTCCGTCTGGGTTCTGTTTTCAAGACCATAGCGGTCGGCATGGACACATCTCCAAGCAGCCCCATGATACGCAACTCCCTCGAATCCGGGATAACCGCCGCCGGCGCACATGTGATTGATGCGGGGATTACCGCCACCCCCGTCATATGCTGTGCATACGGCGGCATGTGCGATTGCATAGTCTGCATAGGGAGCCCGGACAGTTATGGAACCGTCAGCGGCATCACCGCATATTATCCCGACGGATCGCGCATCTCCGCAGAATCGATGAGGGAGATCATGGACGGTGCGGATTCGAACCTCCCGTCATACGACGGCATCGGGCAGATCTCCGTCGACGACTCCGCCAATGAGACATACATCCATGGACTGACGGAGGAGGGGTTGAAAAGCGGCGGATTCGCCATTCTGGACTGCGGATGCGGAAGCACCTCCCTCTGCGCACCCCGCGCCCTCTCCGAGACGGGGGCGGACATAATCAGTCTCAACGCACACATAGGTGAGAAAAGACCTCCCCGCTCCCCCGGGATCGGCAAAGCGGACCTCGCCAACATATCCGACTTCGTCAACGCGAGTACCGGAAGCATAGGATTGGCCTACAACGGTGACGGCACAAAGATGGCCCTGATGGACGAAAGCGGGAAATTCGTCACGGGAGAAAGACTGCTGGCACTTATGCTCAGATATATCCGCCCGAGGGTGGCGGTGATACCGTTCGGATCGCCCGAGGTGGTCGAGGATGCGTTCTGGGCACCTGCCCTCGACTATGACAGGGAGCCGGGGGAGGAGGAGAACAGAAGGGTCATCAGGGTGGATAACTCGCTGGAGGCCGTGACGACCGCCGTCAAGGACAACAACGCCGATTTCGCAGGCATGACCGACGGGACGTTCATCTTCCCCAAGAGATCCCTTTGTCCGGATGCGGTCTACGCCTCGGCCATCATATCCTGCCTTGCGGGACAGAGGAGCATAAGGAACATCCTCGAAGAACTCCCGTCATACTACAACATGAGTGCCAAGGTGAAGTTCTCCGGTAACCTCGAGATGTTCGGTCGGAGGTTCATAGAGAAGATCACGGACTACGACATAAGGGAGATCTCCATCGGCGACGGATGGAAAGTCGTCATGAAGAACGGGATATACTTCATCAATCAGGATTCCGACGACCCTAAGTCCCTCAGGATAAATGCGGAATCCCAAGACAAGGTCTACCTGGTGTCGATGCTCGACCAGGCGACCGACATAATAAAGTCGTGCGAGTGATCAGACATCCGCCACGGTGCCGTCCGCATAGAGTATATCCAGATGGATCGGTTCCCCTGCGGAGTTGTATGCCCTCCAGCTGTGCCGGTCATAGGGCTGGCAGGTGATGAAATGGATCCCGCCCATACTCCCGAAGACGTCCTTGTCGTCGTCGGAGGCCTCGTTGGAATACCCGGGGTGGGAATGGGCCGACCCGCTCCTGTGGAAATCTACCGGGTCCATCCAATCGAATATCACACTGTGCGAATCCCCGAATATCGTCCCCGGAAGCATCACCAATTCATCTATGACCCCATCATGTTCCCGATGGAGGCATATGAACTCGTCGGGGTAGGTGGATTTCGCCGACTCGTTGAGGGAGTCGATGAAATCGATACTCACGCCCCTTATCCTGTTCATATCGCATTCACCAGTTTGTTCCTGACACGGGAGTAGAAATCCTGACGGAACGTGATGAACCTAGCTTTCTCGGCGGATCTCACGAAATCCACCTTCGCCCCGCCCTCTATGGGGTGCTCGGCCTGACCGTCGATAACCAGGAGACATCCCTTGTCCAGAACGCATTCCACCGTCACTTTGGAATCGGACGGCACGACGAACGGTCTCGAGGCGAACTTATAGGCGGCCATCGGTACGATGACGAATGCGTTGACCTTCGGATCTATGAGGGGGGCGCCGAGACTCATGGCATATCCGGTGGAACCGGTGGATGTGGAGACGATTATGCCGTCCGCCCTCACCTCCGTGGCGAGCTTGTCGTCCACATATACCTTGAACTGACGGATCTTGGCGACGGAATCCGTATGGACCACCGCCTCATTGACGGCCGTCTCATACATCTCCCCCTCGGAAGAGGAATCGAGCTTGAACCGTTCGTCGACTGTGTATTCCCCTCTGCGGAGTCTCGCCATCCCTTCCTCGATGTCGTCGACACTGATCTCGGCAAGGAAACCGACACCTCCGGCATTGATGCCGACCACGGGGGCGCTGTTGTTCATCAGAGTGCGGAGGATGGTCCCATCCCCTCCGATCGTCACCATGATATCCACCCACATGTCGCAGATCTCCATACCCGGCTTTCCGAGGATGTTCCCTGCAGATTTGTCAAAAATTATTTTCTCTCCTTCGAGAGCACTGACTACCCTTTCCGCATACTCCCTCACATTGGGGACGTTCGGATTGGCCACCAGACCGAACACCGGACCGTCGCCCATGCTTTTGGCACGTCTTTTCATGACGAAATCGAACAGGGCCGGATCCGCACATGCGAGGAAGTTCGACCTGGATTCCAGGTTGAACGGCATATCCATCTCCTCCCCCTTCAGATCGTATATATGGCCGCCCGCCTCCATGAGGAGGAGATAGCTGGCTGCGACATCCACCACCCTGATGGCGCGCGCATACCTCTCGGAGTTCATGTAGAACCCGTCCGCCTGACCTTCCGCGACCAGCTCCATCTCCAGCGAGGCGCAGCCGTAGGAACGGGACGACTTGACCCGCTTGGCCAACTCGAACGCCGACGGGTCCGCGCCGTTGCCCAGATAGATCATCATGAAGAGGTCCCTCTCATCGAGTTTCCGGACATGCATCCTCCTGCCGTCCTTGTAGGCCCCCTTCCCTTTCTCGGCCCACATGGACTCGCCGGTCATGACGTTGCGGAGATACGCGTAACGGACGTCCGAAAGACGGCTCTTCCCGACGGCCATGGATACGGTGTACATGGGAACCCCTGCGATGGCGTTGGACGTACCATCTATGGGATCCAACACGAGGGTGTCCTCGAACCCGTTGTCCACATATCCTATCTCCTCGCTGAGGACGTTCAGGGGGACGTTGTTCCGGACGATGTAGTCGAGGACCGTGTTCTCCGCGACTTTATCCACTTCCGAGGTGGGGGTCCCGTCCGCCCCCATCTCTATGTCCTTACCCAATTCCGGACCGGGGATCAGACCGACGGCCTTCACGACCGCATCGGCGATATCCCGGAGGATGTCCAACATATCCGTCATACCACGACTACCGTACCGGTGACTTTTAAGGTTGTCCATGCTCCCTTGTTTTTATACCTCCCATGCATCGGAGGACCCATGCAGCCCCTGGAATTCTCGAACGGCACGGTATTCTCCGAAGGAAGGCACATCTACACCATATCCGCGGCCCCCGGACACCGCGTATACGGGGAGAGGACGCCCGTGGTCGACGGAAAGGAGTACAGGGAATGGAACCCCAACAGGAGCAAACTCGCCGCATACATAGCGAACGGGGGGAAGGTCCTGCCCATAGGGAAATGCAGCAACGTCCTCTACCTGGGGGCGTCCAGCGGTACCACGCCCTCCCACGTGTCGGACATGGCATCCGAAGGGAAGGTGTACTGTGTGGAGTTCGCCCCGAGGATGTTCAGGGAGCTGGTGGGGAACTGCTCCCCCAGACCGAACATGATGCCTATCCTCGCAGATGCCACCAAACCATCGGAGTACCAGTTCGTCGTAGGTTCCGCCGACGTGGTCTATGAGGACGTGGCCCAGAAGAACCAGGCGGACATCCTCGCCGACAACATGGAGGTATTCGGGGCGAGATACGGCATGGTCGCGGTCAAGGCCCGCTCCGAAGATGTCGCGGAAGCACCCAAAGCCGTCTTCAGACGGGCCGAGGAGAGACTGAAGGAAAGGGGGATGAGGGTATTGGACGCCCGCAGCCTGGAACCGTTCGAGGACTCCCACGAGATGATAGTGGTGGAAAAGGCATGAACGGGGATACCGACGATACGATATACACCATCGCATTCAAGGACGGACTCTTCCTGATGGTGTGGAACCCTAAGAGAAAAGGGTGGGAGATGCCCGGAGGACATGTGAAGACGGGGGAGACCCGCATCGAAGGGGCGAAGAGGGAGTTCGAAGAGGAATCCGGCTGGACCGTGGACATCAAAGAGGTCCGCGACCTCGGTCATTGCCGCGTATGTGCAGGCATCCTCGGAGACCGCATATCCGCCGACCACGAGATGACCGTAAGGCTGTTTGCAGAACTGCCGGACGAGCTCTCGTTCCCACGCGACGAATACATGGACACCGTACCTTGGGCCAAAGGCGTGATCGACGACGCCGACGTCTCATAATAATATAAATTAATAACAAACTATTTGTTATAATATCTTTTAAATACTGTGTCCCGATAGGGAGACTAAGCCTCGCCGCCAAGATGAGTGATTCATTATGGCAAGAATGCATACTAGAAGAAAGGGAAAGGCTTGCTCCAAGCGCCCCATGATCACCGAGAACCCCGACTGGGTACCTCTTAAAGCCACCGAAATAGAGGACCTTGTAGAGAAGTTCGCAAAGGACGGAGTCACTCCGGCCATGATCGGAATGATCCTCAGGGACCAGTACGCCGTACCCAACGTAAAGCTCGCTACGGGCAAGACCGTCACCGAGATCATGGCAGACAGGAACGTCAAGGGAGAGCTTCCCGACGACCTCACCAACCTCATGGTCCGTGCGATCAACCTGAACAACCACATCAAGCAGAACCCCAAGGATGTTGCAAACAAGAGGGGTCTCGCTCTGATCGAGGCGAAGATCAGGAGGCTCGAGCGCTACTACAAGGAGACCGGTGTCCTTCCCAAGACGTGGAAGTACTCTCTCGCTAACGCAGAACTGATGCTTAAGTGAGCTCCATGGTCGATTCCGACCTTCCATCAAAACTACTTTCCATTCTTTCAAAAGCCGCGGACATCGTCCGCGGTCACAATTTTATCCAAGTCTATTCCCATTACGACGCCGACGGCATAACGGCCGCATCCATCGTCGGAAAGACCCTCCATCGTGCAGGGAAGGAGTACAGGATCACCATATTCCCGACCCTGATAGACGAATTCATGCAGGTCATCGAGAGCACTCCGTCGGAATGCGTCATCGTAACGGACCTAGGTGCATCGTACATAGACCGTTTCGAAAAGATGACCTGCGACGTCATCGTCCTCGACCACCACACACTCAGAGGGGATTCGGAGAAGGTTTGTTACGCCAACCCCCACATGTTCGGAGTCGACGGGATGACATCAGGATGCGGTGCGACCATGGCATTCCTCTTCGCCATTGCGATGGACGAGAGAAACTGGGACCTGGCACCTCTCGCCATGGCGGGAATAGCCGGAGACCGGCAGCACCTCAACGGCATGAGCGGATTCAACACCTTCGTCTTCGAAGGGGCCGTCGACAGAGGACTTGTAAAACCGATGCCGGGATCGCTCATCCCCGTTGGAAGGCTGTATGACGAACTGCTCATCTCCACGGACCCGTATATCCGCGGGGTCAGCGGAAACAGGGAAGGGATATCCAGACTCCTCAAAGATGCGGGCATTCCGGAGGACAGGGACTATGTGGACCTGACCGAGGAGGAGAGCATCAGACTGTCTTCCCTGATCGCCATAAGACTCATCCAGCAAGGCGTATCGCGTGAAAAACTGGAGGAACTGGCCAGGACCAAATACTATCTCCCGGGGTGGAACACCGATGCGGAGAGTCTCTCGTCCTTCCTGAACTCCTGCGGACGCCAGAACATGCCGTCGGTAGGGATAGGTGCAGGGATGGGGGACCCCGACTGTCTGAAACAGGCCAAGGAACTCGATAACACTTCCCGGAAACAGCTCATGGAGGGGATCAAAGTCCTTGATAATGGCGAGAGCATCATCCAGATGGAGAACATCCAGTGGTTCGACAGTTCATCCACGGGATTCACCGGAATGCTCTGCGGCACCGTCATGAGTTACATAGGGGACCCCGACAAACCCACCATCGGCATAAATGCATCCGACGAGAACGCCAACGTATCGTCCAGAGGTACATTCTCCCAACTGGCAAAAGGTATCGATCTCGCCGAAGCGATGAAAGAAGGATGTGCGTCCGTCGGAGGGGAGGGGGGAGGACATAAGATAGCGGCCGGAGGGTCCTTCAAGTCCGAGAAGAGAGACGAGTTCCTGAAAAACGTAGACGCCATAGTAGGCAGGCAGAAGCAGGGGAAGTCTGCCTCCTAATAGTAAATATTATTTTACTTACGCCAAGTAACAGAGACCTCATCCGTTCTGAACCTCTGCCTGACCTCTGTGTCCCCCACATCCATCCTCACACCGGACGAGTACATGAGGTTCCCGAGCCAAGCGATCATGGCGCCGTTGTCCCTGCAGAACTGACGGTCGGGAACGAACATCCTTCCGCCCCTTTCCTTCGCCATCTCGCCCACCATCTCCCTGAGGCGGCCATTCTGCGCTACACCGCCCCCTAAGAGCACTTCGGACTTACCCACATGGGCCATGGCCCTTTCCGTGACCTCCGTGAGCATCGAGAAGGCGGTCTCCTGAACGGAGAAACATATGTCCTCCAAACGGCAACCCTTTTCCTTGTACGCCATGGCCGCGGTCAGAATCCCGGAGAAGGCTATGTCCATGCCTTTGACGGAATACGGAAGATCCAGCAACTTATCCCCGTCTAAAGCCAGCTTCTCGATGGTCGGACCGGCATAGAATCCGAGACCGAGGTCACGGCCCAACTTGTCCAGCATATTGCCTATTCCGACATCCTGGGTCTCTCCGAATATCCTATACCTGCTGTCGGAATACGCTATGACCTGTGTGTTCCCGCCGGATGCATATAGGAGGCACGGATCGGTGCACCCGGTCATCGCATTACCGATCTCTATGTGGGAGATGCAATGGTTGACGCCGATTATCGGAACATCCAGGGAAAGCGCGAGAGCGCGGGCGGCGGTCCCTGCCACACGGAGACAAGGGCCGAGGCCGGGACCCATGGAGAATGCGACGAGGTCTACATCCTTCAACGATATCCCTGCATCGGAAACGGCCTTCTCTATATCCCCCGCCACCACCTCGGCATGGTGGTTGGCCGCCTCCCTGGGGTGAAGACCTCCCTGAGGAGGCCTATACATGTCGATCACATTGGAGAGGACCTTCCTCTCCGAATCGACCACGCCTACCCCCAAAGTATGGGCCGTTCCCTCGATACCGAGCGTTATCATCGGACCGCTGACATCCTAGGTCATAATAAACCCTTGTGATTGGGATGCCCTGCGCCGGCCACCCTTTATAAAGGACCCATAAAGTATAATAATGACCAGTTGTTACGGAGGAATACTGGGCTCGTGGTCTAGGGGTTATGACGTCACATTGACATTGTGAAGGTCGCCAGTTCAAATCTGGCCGGGCCCACTATCCTTGCAATCCGCAGGGATTTTTGCCACAATCTATGGTTTTGAGATGTTTATTACGATCCTCGACGGAGTATTCGACCGGATACGATGATCGGCGATCGCTCGGTAGGAAGACATGTTTCCAAATCCACATGCCTACACCATCCCATAAGAAAACAATGATTGGCCACCCGGGCGATGACCCGGGCGACCTCGTTCAGAGATCGGAGTTCAGCTATACGACCCAACAGGATATGCGTTTGCCTTTCTCCGTGAGCCGGACCATCTTCCTAAAGGGTCTCTGATTCTCACGCACTTCTTGGACCAATCCCTCCTCCACAAGATGGTCTACTCTCTTCTTCACCGTGTCTGAAGAACTGGCAACGATGTTGATGAGATCCGTCTTCTGTATCGGGCCGTTCCTAAGGACGTACAATATCGTCAGAGTGTACTTCTCATCCAATTTCATAAGAGGTATGTCCAAATGTCTTCTACGCTCATCAGTATTGTCAAGGTTCAATTCGGGCATACCGATTGAAATCTAATTTATGCAATTATATTTATCATCCCGATTTTCGATAATCGGGATGCATGAAACCGGGTCCACCGGTATGTAAAAACATGATTTTACGGCAATATCGCCAGATTCTCGCTGCGTACGACGTCTTTGTGGGGCATGACCCCATTGAGGGCGGCCTTGGCCGCATCCGAACGCATCCCGCGTATGCGGTTGATCTCCTCGGACCCGTAATCGACCACGCCTCTGGCAATGATGTTGCCCCCGCACACGATATCCACTATGGCCCCCGCCTCGAAGGTCCCCGTGGCATACTTGACCCCCACGGGCAGCAACGAACGATGTGCCAGTATGGCCTTTCCTGCACCGTCGTCCACGAACAGGGAACCGTTGGGACAGGCCGCCTTTATCCATCTCCTCTTCTTCGATATGACGTTGTCCGAAAGGAACACCGTTCCGATGTCCTCTCCGCCGACGGTCCTGAGGATTATATCCGGCTCGGCACTGCTGGCGATTATCATCCTGCAGCCTGCGTCGTTGCATATCTTGGCCGCATTGAGTTTCGTCCTCATGCCCCCGGTACCCATCTTGGTCCCGGGTCCCCCTGCGACTTTTATTATATCCTCGCTAAGACCGTCTACTACGGAGATCAGTTTGGCATCCGGGTTGTCCTTGGGATTGCCGTCGTAGAGCCCAGCGACGTCGGACAATATGACAAGCAGGTCTGCATCCGCCCTGCTGGCTATTACTGCGGACAGAGTGTCGTTGTCTCCGAATACGGCCCCGATCTCCTTGACCGATATGGCATCGTTTTCGTTGAAGATCGGTATCACGCCGTACTTCAGAAGTGTGGATATGGTGTTGTTGAGGTTGAGCACCGTGTCCCTGTCCGAGTAGTCGTCCATCGTGATGAGGATCTGGGCCACGTTGAGTCCGTATCTCTGGAACGCATCGTTCCACTTCTGCATCAGGATACCCTGCCCCACCGAGGCGGCGGCCTGCTTTATGGGGACCTCGTTAGGCTTCGGCCGTGCGTTCATCGCCTTGAGACCTATGCCTATGGCCCCGGAAGACACGATCAGGACCTCCTTCCCCTGGCCCTTGAGATTGCTTATCTGACGGGCGACGCCGTCCATGAAGTCGGAGGACGGTACGGAACCGCCCATGGTTATCGACGAGGTACCTACTTTGATTACCACCCTCTCGACGTCTCCCAGCAGTTCCTTCCTGTCCATGGCACATCACAGCCTGTATTCCGCATCTATATGTCTGTGCGTATACTTCTTCGCATCGGGACCGGAATACTCATTGACGGTCTGCCCTTTCCCGACAAGGACGTACTTGTAGATCATCAGACCATCCATGCCCATGGGCCCGCGTGCGTGCACCTTGCCCGTGGAGATGCCGACCTCCGCCCCCTTGCCGAAACGGTACCCGTCGGCAAACCTGGTGGATGCGTTTATGAATACGTCGGCGGAATCCACCCTCCTGACGAAATCCCTCTGCCTCTCCTCGTTCTCCGAGATTATGCAATCTGTGTGATGCGAACCGTGGGAGTTGATGAAATCTATCGCCTCGTCGGCGGAATCGACCACTTTTATGGCGATTATGCGGGAATCATACTCGGCATACCAATCGTCATCGGAGGCGTCCTTCACATCGAATCCGAGCATGTGGGGTTTGCATCTCCCATCCACCCTCATCTCCACACCGTTGGCCGCGAACAGATCGGCCATACGGGGAAGGAAATATCTGGCGACCTTGGAGTTGACCAGGAGCTTCTCTGCCGCATTACAGGCCGCAGGGTACTGTATCTTGGAGTCGAGGGAGACCTTGAACGCAGTATCCATGTCCGCATCGGCATCCACATAAACATGGCATATGCCCGCCGAATGACCCAGCACCGGGATCCTTGTGTTCTCCTGTATATAACGAACGAACGAATAGGATCCCCTGGGGATCAACAGGTCGATGTAACTGTCCAGTTTCAGTATCTCGGCTATGTCCTCCCTGGTCTCCATGAGGACGAACGCCTTGCCGGGGACTCCGGCCGATACCGCCGCATCCCTCAGGATATCGAAGAGAACCCTGTTGGAGCGTCTCGCCTCGGAACCGCCCTTGAATGCGATGCTGTTACCGCTCTTGAGACACAGGGACATGATCTGGGGGACGACATCCGGACGGGATTCGAATATCACGCCTATCATGCCGATTGGGCATCTCACCTGATAAAGGACCAGGTTCTCGTCCAGCTCGGTGGCGGACATGGTCTCCCCCACAGGGTCGGGTAGGGCGGCCACGTCCTTCAGGCTGAACACCATGTCCGAGATCTTGGAGTCGCTGAGTCTGAGCCTGCTTAGGATCTCCGCCGGGACCTTCCCCTCGGAGTCGCGTACGTCCTCCGCATTTGCCTCCAATATAACGGAACGGTTGGCTTCCAGAGCCTCCGCCATGGCATTCAACGCAGAGTTCTTGACGCCCGTGTCCAGGGCGGCCATCTCCAGGGCCGCGGCCTTTGCGTCCCTTATCTCGGATACAGTATCCGTCATGACGGCTCAATCGACCTTTATCATTTAAAACTTGATAGAAAAGAAGGGACTATGAATTATAAATATGGGAAAATGGTTGGTCTGTCCGAGCCGAGATAGCCAAGCCCGGTATGGCGGTGGTCTCGAAAACCACTGGTCCTTGACCTCGGGAGTTCGAATCTCTCTCTCGGCGCCATTCTTACATTCTGGCACCTCTATGGAACGGAGGTGGCTCTGCCCCATCGAGTTCGGATCTCCCACGAACAATACGACTTCTGTCACATCCTCTCACGGCATTGTTAAATCGTTTCGCAGAGGTTTTACGGGATTCCCACCGCTTTCGGGCCATCCGATGGCGCTACGCTCACGCTCTCGAACCCGCGGGGTATCTGCGAGTCTTCATATTCCTTCGGAGCCTCTTCGAGCCTCTCGAAGGTCTTCGAGACTTCCTTCACCGCGACCGCATGTTTGACACGGGCGTAGTGCTGCTCGGTGGTCCTGGTGCTGAGGTGCCCCATGACCACGCTAACGACGGAGATCGGGACCTCCGCGTCGACGAGCCTCTGACCATATGTGCACCTGCACTTGCGGAGATCCACGTCGATACCGGTCTCCTTCGAGACCTTGTCGGCGTACATCCTCGTGGTGTTGCTAGCAAGGTATCCGTCCGTAGGGACGGCGCCGAGGAACAGCGCCCTGGTGGTCGCACCTATCTCCTTGACGTGCTTCGCCCTCGCTACGAAGTAACGGGTGAGGAACGGGTACGCGCCCGGATGTATCGGTGCTTCCCTCTCCTCTCCGTACTTGCCTTCGCCCTTGGGGTGGAGCACATCGACGGCCCAGGTGCCTTCGTTGATGTGGATATCGTTCACGTTGCAGAACCTGAGCTCCTTGGACCTCAGGCCGGAGCAGATCGCGAAGATGACTGTCGCATACCTGACCATCGCCGACCAATCCTCGTCCTTGACCTTCTCCGCCGCCTCGATGATGAGCCTCACTTCCTCGGGACCGAGAGAGGGAAGCCTCTTGTGGGTGGCAGATACCTTCAGGTGAGGATACTTGGCCATAGCGGTCTTGTACGCATCGTTCCCGATGAAGGTGAAGATGTTGGAAAGGGATCAGAAACGTATCGAGCTGATGAATACTCTGCTGGATAAGGATGATGGCGACCGGAAGAATGAGTAAAGAACGGATATGGCAGAGTTTGGTCGCTTAGGAGCCACATCCCTCTGCCATGCCCCCCGATTGGGACGAGGGTATGATAGGTTGTCGGATTATATCGATTGCGTTCGGAATGTGAGCAAATCGGAGATCAGGGATCCCATCTTCCTGTAATCGCATACCATGGAATCGGATGCGGCATCAATCATCCTCTGAGGATCCAACCTCTCGAAGGAGATCGAATGGCCTGCTTCGGATACCAGCTGCTGAATGAACTTGCGCTGGGTGCGACCGTTACCCTCCCTGAAAGGGTGGACTGCGTTGAGCTCCCCGAAATAGAATGCGAGTCTGGAGACGTATTGATCCTTGTCAGTGATATCTTTGAGGAGATTCTCCTTGTGCAATTGGGCGAATATGGAATCCAACTGGGATTGGATGTTAGCACAGTAGCAGAACGGTATCCCCTTTGAAATCTCCACCGTTCTGAACTCGCCTGCCCAGTCATAGATGTCCTTGAAGATACAACGATGGATGGTCCTGAGATGCTCCGTATCGAAACATCCTTTGACCGGATCGACATCCAACTGCGTCATGGCCATCATGGTCAGCCGACCTTCAGCAGAAACAAGTTCATCGTAATCGGTGATGCCCAAAAGGTTGCGAAGTACATTGGAATCCGGATAACAATAGATGTCATCCTTCATGTGGAAGTATGGTTCGATAGTCATGATCTGTATTCGGAGATGATCTGACTTATAGCATCATCGAAGGACATCTCGCCTTTGAGACATCTGAGGGCGAGGAGCTTCGTTTCCTCCGGAATGTGGAAACCCTCCGCTTCGACAGAACCGACGTTGCTGTTGATTATGGCCATCTCATCCATGGATTACTGTATACTATGGACCGAATTAAAGGTATTGATAGTGGACCTTAGAACGAATGGCGTATTGACTATTGATCACCATACGTGGAATGCCTGACATATCGCGACGATGACGTTCACACTATCCACCGATTGCTCGATACGACTGAGGGGATTGGGGACGGAGACACCCAGTCCCGGATTGAGATGGGGCACCCATCCATAAAAGATCAAAGGGCCGCCCCTTTGGTTTTGCAGATCCTTCCGCCTACGACGGTCGGGGCTCCGACATCGATTCCAGCCAGATCCAAAATAGCAGACCATTATCAGTTGTCTTGATAGTCTCCTTGATGTCGGAAGTAATCCCGCATCTGAGATAGCCCTGATTCTTAAGTTGCTTGATGATTGCCTTACTGTGTTCAGGATTGTAGAGTTTCCCACCCACGTAATATTCGAGTATGGATAGCCTCTGCTGCTCCTTGTCCATAATAATCATCTCTTTACGGTACCTCACGTCCAAAATCGGACAGCAATCGCACCCACTATAAGAAACCAGGTAGCATTATAAAACTATATCATCGTAAATGACCCGAAAGAATCGTCAACCGGTTCTAGAGCACGACAGGCAATAGCTTGATGAACAGTGCAATTGAAAGGGGCGGATGCCCTCGCCCCATGATGATGCTGTGATGCGTTGCCTTCTTACAGATGGATTCAATTGAGATTGTCGGTCAGATGAACCTTGATATGAACTTCCTGTCCGGGTTGTCGCCATTAATTATGGAATTGTGCCTGTTGAGGTCCTCGAATGGTGTGTCTGTGGGTCTCGGTATGAAGTTTGCAGTGAAACTACTGCTAAAATGCCTCTTAAAAACAGAAAAGGGAGATAACACATATCGATGGAATGACAGGACGGAAGCCTACGGAGCATTATGCGGATGACCGGCTTCCCGTTCCTCGCAAAACCTTCTTCTGGAATTGGCATCGATGACCTTCGCCTGATCATCGGATCTTCACGGAGTCGGACATATCCATGTGTCCGCATACGTTACGTTTCGACACCTTCACCATCGTGATCCCGTGCGGCGGCCCATCATCGGCAACCACCTCATGCTCTTTGATGACTGCATATTCCGCCCTTTTGCCATGGACGACATGCTCATCAGGAATCTTATCGGCTCCTCCGAGAGAATATCCCTGATGAACGCAGACACATGTTTTTACCCTGTACCACACATTACGTACAGGGGGAATTGTAAACGATAATAACCACGACCGAAAAGATCCCTGGAAAAGAGTACGAGATAATCGGGATTGCCCAAGGCAACACGATACAGACCAAGAACATCGGCCGCGACATAACCCAGGGGCTCAGATCGATGGCCGGCGGAGAACTGAAGGCATACGTGGAGATGACGTCCAAGGCCCGCGAGCTCGCAACACAGAGGATGATGGAGGATGCGGAGAGACAGGGCGCCGATGCGGTGGTCATGATGAGGTATGAATCGTCCACCGTCGCCGCAGGAGCCGCCGAGATCCTCGCATACGGGACCGCGGTAAAGTTCATCTGAACTGTGCCAGTATTGAAAACATATTAATCAAACCGCTTACATCGTTTGTTAAGGAAGGCTCAGAAATGGCGAAAGAGGACCAGTATAGGAACCCGCAGGGAGATGAAGGACGCAAGGTCATCGAGGAGATGAACGAGCACCACCGCGAACTCACGTCATGGGGACTGGGACAGATCTCCGCCATCGAAGGCCTCAGACCGAAGAAGATCCTAGATATCGGATGCGGCGGAGGGAACTGCCTCCGTATGCTCACGACACGCTACCCCAATGCGCATGCCGACGGCATAGACATATCCGAGGAGGCCGTCAAAGTCACCCTCGACCGCAATGCGGTATACCACAGCTGGGGGAAGATCGACGCCCAGGTTGCTAGCGTCTCCGATCTTCCTTTCCCCGAGAAGAGCTTCGACCTGGTCACGGCGATTGAGACATACTTCTTCTGGCCGGACCTGGAAAAGGATCTGGCACATGCCGCATCGCGCCTGAAGGAGGGAGGGGTCATGCTGATAGTCTCCGAACAGTATCCCAACGGTAAGAACGACGAGGCCCTGAAAGAGGCATGCCTGAAGTACGGTATGAACATCCTGCCCAACGAAGAGGTCGCGAGCCTCATGGAGAAGGCGGGATTAAAGACCCAGACATTCACGAACGAAGACAAGAACTGGGTCGCTTTCGTCGGTGTCAGACAGTAAACGAAGTTATAAATGAACGGTATCCGATTAGGTTGGACATGGGATTCTTCTCAAAAAACGATATAAGGATGGAAGAAGACGCATTCATCTTCAAGTCCAAATACTTCAGTTACGAGATTCCCTACACTGACATCAAGGATGTGAAGCTGAGGGACGATATCGACCTGGGCCGTATGATCACCGGCACCAGCGGTGCCCTGTCCCACTACGGGAACTTCAAGAACGATGACTACGGATCGTACGACGTCATCTTCCATGTGACAGCCAAACTGCTCATTGTCCTGGAATTCGGGGAAGGGAAGCACGTCGTGTTCAACATGGGCAACGTCGAGAGCACCAAAGACTTCTATAAGAAACTCAAGGGCAAAGCCAGACTCCTCTGAGACCGGTCTGAGACGAACAGATTCGCGATAAGCTCTAATACTATGGATGGATGTAATATCCATTATGTGTGCCCAATCTGCAGAAGACTATTTTGAAAAAATCGAATCGTTGGCCGAGGATGGAAACGCCGCAGCCCAATGCGGACTGGGAACCATGTACATAAACGGAACCTTCGTGGATAAGGACGAAGACAAGGCCATGGAATGGTTCCTCAGAGCCTCCGGTCAGGGGTCCGCAGAGGCCGCCAGCAAACTCGGGATCGCACATTACTGCGGCATAGGTACCGAAATAGACTACGGCGAAGCATTCAGATGGTTCTCCCTGGCATCCGATCGCGGCCACGGCCCCTCGGACATCTACCTCGCATGGATGTATGCCAACGGCCAGGGGACACAGAGGAATGCGGCCGGTGCGATGTTCCATCTTTTCCGTGCCTTGGAAGCCGCAGACTCCGGAGATGTTTCCACACAGACCCATCTGGGTCATATCTACATGATGGAGAATGACGTATTCGGCAGGGATGTCGAGAAGGCCTCCTGCTACCTTACCCTGGCCGCCCTGCAGGAGGATCCGGACGCACAATACAGTCTGGGGACCCTTTATGCAGACGGATCCTGGGAGAGACATTCCATACACAAAGCCAGGATGTGGCTGGGAAGAGCCGTCTCCAACGGTTGCAAGGAGGCTGAACATGCCCTTGCGACACTGGGACATAGAACTCCCGCCACACCCCGCCTTTAACGCTGCACCAAGACCCCGTCCCCATATATCTTACAAGGGATCGACGATCTTCCGCAGAAAGGCATCATATCGCGGAGTCTGTGACCCATCAATATGTTACCTCTGCATTCGGCCTCCCCCCGCTCATCCGGAGTGAGAAGCAGATTCTTCCCGTCGGCACTCAGACGCACCGCATAACGTCCCGTACGGAATAGGGACGAGAACAACCCCTGGGGCGTATCTGTTATCGTCGGACCTGCATCATCTGGCACATCCACACCTTTCGTCACGGGGACGGAGGCCTCCAACCTGTCGGTAAGCTCCTTTATCCTCCTCTCGTATCCCTCGGATGTCTTCTCGTACACATCCCTGTCCACCGCATGGGACTCCATTATCAACGGGACTATCTCGCTCCTGCTGTTCTCCCACAGGGCCTCCGCTATCTCCTTCTTCTGACCCTCCCCCAACTCCATGAAGAACGATGCGTCCACCTTCCTTATCGCCCTGGCGAAATAATTGCCGAGACTTATCGGGTTCAGCCTAAGGGAGCAGAACCATGTCTCCCCCGGCCGGATAATCTCCTCGGAGGACCTGTCACGGAGCACCACCGCCCCTCTGAACCTGCCTGAGACGTTTCCTTTGCGATCGGTGTGGAAACTTACGGCGGACACCGATTCATAAGGGGTGTGTTCGAGGTCCGCGACACTGCCGGGATCGGTCATGCGATGCCTCCGGTCTGATGCCCGAAGGCCATGTCCGTGTCCCTGTGGGAAGGCATCATCACCGGCATGGAATCTAATTCATGGAACATATCCCCGGCGCGCACCATCGACGAACTTACAGAGGACCTGAAGGCCGCCACCTCCACCCTCTTTCCGGCGGACTGTACATGCTCTATGGCGGGGATGAAATCCCGGTCACCGGAAACGACGACCGCAGTATCGAAATGATCCATCAGGGCATGTGCCACCATGTCGCAGGAAAGACATACGTCCACCTCCTTCTGCACCCCCCTGTTGGGATCGCAAGAATCCCTGACGACGACCCTGAATCCCAGATACTCCAATCTGTCACGGAGTCTTTTGGAAGGGTCTTCCGTCCCATAGGGTGCCCTGGCATCGTAGACATATGCCGCGACGAGATTCCTTCCGCCGACGAGCCCGTTGACAAGTCCGCACAGATCGACGGTGACGCCGTCTTCCGCACCCATGGCATCCAAGGAACTGTCCAATACATTACGCAGGTCGATAAAGACCATCAGCCTATCCTTTCCGCATCCGGTAGTCAAAGACATGTTTCTAAGACTCCCGGATGGGAATATAAAACGCCGGCATTACATGTAATAGGTCAGCGCCTCTCGGAAACCTCCGAAGAGGTGCCGTCCAACCCCTTTAGCTCCATCCGGCCCGTCTTGAAGACCGTCCAAAGAAGAGCGTAAAGGGCCGAGGATATACAGATAAGGACGGCCAGACCGAAGACGTAGTCCTTCCATGGAAGGGTGGAGAGGACCATCCCTATGCACCCGATCAGGAAGAACATGAAGTTTATGAGAGACGAGACCGCACCGCTGTCCCCGTCGTGACTCGCCATCAATATCCCCATGCCCCACGGACGGATGGTGATGTTGACCGCCACACATACGGAAAAGCATACGAAGAACACATACCATGCCGTGTCCCCGACCAGAAGGGTGGCTATTCCGCTGAAACCCCCCAACACCAGATAGAGCCCGATGATGCGGCGCTTTACGATGTTCCCGGTCAGCCTGTTTATCAGCATCATCACAACGGTGCCCACCATGAGGGTCGTCGCCAGTATCAGGGAATAGGCCACGGGCTCAACCCCGAACATCCCCTCGTAGATGTACGAGGATACCGAAAGATATGCCATGAACGGCAGGTTGAACAGACATATCATCACGGTAAAGACCAGGAACGAAGGGGTGCAGCACAGCTGCTTCATCCCCTGCAACATGTCAGACAGCCCTCCGTCCACCCTCTCCCCGTCGGGCAAAGTCTCATCCAACATAAGTGCCAGTACAAGACATACGAGGGCTATGACAGCAGGGGCGATGAATGTGGCCCTCCACCCCCATAGAGAGATCAGTGCGGCCCCCGCGATAGGTGCCAGCAAAGGTCCCAGGACGCCTACGATCGCCACTATGTTGAGGATCTTCAGACGGATGGCTCCCGAATAGCAGTCCTTGACGAAGGCGGTGGAGAGCGTCATGGCCGCACCGGCCCCTATGGCCTGCAAAACCCTGAGGACGATGAGGATACCTACGTCATGAACGAACGCACACAGCAGAGTGGTGACGACATACTCCGCCAAACATATGACCAGCGGAGCCTTCCTCCCGTACTTGTCGGTCACCGGACCCAACAGGAGGATGGATACGGCCATGGAGAACATGAACCCGTAAAGGGTCATATTCATGACCGCGGCGGTCGTGTCGAACTCGTCGACCATGTCCGGAAGCGCCGGGAGGAACATGTCGGTCGAAATGGGACCGAACGCTCCCAGCAAGATCACCAATAGGAGAAATGTCCCGGAACCGAGACGCCTCTGTCCATTCATTGAAGACATGATGACCGGCGGAATGTGCAATGGTATTTCAAGACTGCAGGCTTCGCCGCCGGCCGGATCCGTCGGAAACCCTGGACCGGAACGGTCTCAGAACGCGCGGAGAAGGTCGTTCATCACGTCGGCGAGATGTTCCATGGCGTCGGAAGCATCCCTTATCGCGTTGGCCCTTCCGGGCTCCCCGGCCTTCATGGATTCGGATGCCTCATGCTTCGCGATATAATCCTCGTATGCGGCTATACCCCTTCCCAATACATCGGCCACGAAATCGTCGCCGGCCTTCCTGCAGGTCTCGGCACTCTTCCTCATGTCCCCGAAGGTCTTGTTGCACATGCGGACGGTGGCGTTCCTAGAGGGTGTCCCTTCCTCGGTGTTGAGCGCCTGCGCCACGGTGTTGCAGGCGAGCGTCACCATGGTGGCCGCGGTTATCCGTTCCACGGTGAAATCCTTGGACATCTGATGGTCGTTACCGTCTTTGACATCAATCTTCATGCCCGCCTCATGGGGGGCGTTCGGATCATAATCCTCTTTCTTGGCTTTGGAATTCTTCTTCGCTGCCATACTCTCTTTCCTCCTGGCACGTATCCTTAACGTAGGTCAAGAATGTTTGCCGTCACATGTCTATCTGGGACAATACGATGTCCCGGTATTGCGAAGCTTCCTCCGCAGTCCTCGTCAGGAGCAGGAATCTTTTCTCCGAAAGAAGCTCTTCGTCCACATATGCGCCGGACACCCTGGCCATGAACAGGCCCGGCATGAAGTCCCAGAGCTTGTTCACGAAACGTATGTGGATGTCCGTCCTCCCGCTGGCGAGATATGCGAAATCCACACATGCGGCGCCGAACATCCTTATGCGGGCCACCTCGTCCTTCATCGCACCTATGAGGGTATAATGGATGTCCCTCCACTCCTGCTTCTTCCGGGAGAAGTCCCCCGTGGAGACTATGCATTTCTTAAGGTCATGTCCTCCGCAAGGCTTCACCGGCATGCCGTTCAGCCTCACACCGTCGGCCACGGTGGCCGTGAACATCTCCTCCGGAACGGGCAGGTATATCACGGACATGACGGGCTCCTTCCCGATCATGAGGACCAGCTGGGTACCGAACATGGGGATCCCCCTCTCATAGTTCAGCGTCCCGTCGATGGGGTCGATCACCCATGTCCTGGCATCCGTGAGAGAATTCTCCTCACCTTCCTCGGCTATGAAGAGGTCGCCCGGAAATTCGGCCGATATCGTGCGTATTATGTCTTCCTGCGCCTGCCTGTCGGAGTACGTGACGAGGTCGTAGGAACCGACCGCGTTCTCCTTCTCCTCGGAGGGGCCCCCGTCGGAGCGGACATATCTGTCGGCCGCCCTGCGAACGACGTCCGCCGCCACCTCCAACTCACGGGAATAGGGATCCTGCATGAGCCAGATATCCGGGACCCGACATATACGCTTTCAGGCTATGGGGATGACCCTGCGACAGACGGCAGAAGCATGGACGCCGTCCAGATCGGCATCCGCGTTTTCGTTTCCGAAATACCAGCGGCCGTACGAGATCCTTCCGAGAAGAGACTCCAGGACGTCCGACGATACGGACCCGGCATTGCGGGAAGCGGGCGGCAACCACGATCTGGGACAATCGCGGCTGAGTACGAGGTCCACCTCCCCTCCCGCCTCTTCCACGTTCCTCACGGCCGTCTCCTCATCCTCGGAGGAAGGGTCCTGCTCCGGCCACCAATCCCAATATTTCCCGGAATCTGTACGTCCGGGCGTAGATGCCCCGCCCATGGTCAGGACGGTCCTGCCCCCGAGTCTGAACACCTGCCCCCTGGTCAGATGGATCAATCCCCGGGAGACCATGTGTACCATCCCTCCGTTCCATGGGAACGGCGGCTGGTCTGCGATGGCGTCGTAATCGTCACGGGAACCGTCCAGGAAAAGTACGGAGCACGGAAGCGAACGGTACTCCCTCACCGTCTGGGAAAGGGCGGTCCTGGGAACGAAGACCCCGCAGTCCCCCAGGATGATCAGGAAGTCCTTCTTGGACATGGACGAGACGACGGGGTCCCCTTCCAGCCTGAGAAGGCCTTCCTTCCCCCAGGTACCTCCCGTGACGGCGAACATCTCACTCCTTCTTTTCTATCTCCGTATACTCCGTGCTCTTCTTGTCCTTGCGGGATGCGGCCATGGATGTGGCCACGGTCACGGCGAGGACGGTGATTATGAAGACGAGGGACACGACCACGGAGATCTCGCAGATGTCCGCTGCCGCGAGGAGCATCTTGGCACCGATGAAGGCGAGGATGACCCCCAATCCGTACTTGAGGTACCTGAGGGACCCGATGACGTCCTTTATGACGAAATAGAGGGACCTGAGACCCATGACGGCGAAGATGTTCGAAGTATAGATGACGAAGATGTCCGTCGATATTGCCAGTGCCGCCGGGATCGAATCGAATGCGAACATCAGGTCGGAGAGCTCTATGACGATGAGACATAGGAACATCGGAGTGGCCAGACGCTTTCCGTTCTCCTTGATGAAGAACTTCGCCCCGTGAAGCTCGGGTGTGGCATTGATGCGTCTGCTCAGACGGTATGGAAGGGTGTCCTCCGTCTTCTTGTCACCCTCCTTGGCAAACGCGGTCTTGTATGCCGTGTAGATGAGTATGATCCCGAACACATACATCATCCAGTCGAACGTGTGGAGAAGCTCCGCACCGGCCATGATGAACAGGGCGCGGAAGAAGATCGCACCCATTATCCCCCAGAACAGGACCCTGTGCTGGTCTTCATCGGGTATCATGAAGGCTGCAAAGATGATGATGAACAGGAACAGGTTGTCCACCGACATGGACAACTCTATCACATACGCCGCATAGTACGAGGCTGCGAGATCGGATCCGAGTTCGAAATAGATAAGAAGGCCGAAAAGAAGCGCGATGGCGATATAGATCACTACCATCTTGGCGGCTTTCTTCGTATCGACCTTCTTAGCGCCTTTATCGACCACTGCGAGGTCGGTGATCATTATCGCCAGGAAGACGATTATGAAAATGACCCAGAGGTACGATTCGCTCATAATCTTACATGTATGGTAGCATCAGTTATAAAGTATGGCTCCGAGGCCGCTGTGTTCGGCAATTCCAAGGCCGTGCGATCCCTCCAACAGGATCTTCCGATACGGACGGACATAGAATGTCGGTATCCGTCTCCATCGGAAACACAGGCATCTAGAAAGGACGTTCTTACAACGACTGGCTCTTTTTCCGTACCCATGCTTCTCGTATGCGTATAGCGCGAGTGGAACCATTATCGGATCTCATCCATCGGACCCTGCATACCTGGGAGCAGGATTTATCAGCAAGTACTGGGATGGAGACATCATGTTCGGAGCCAAGAAGAAGACGGCCGGTTCCAGGCCCGACAAAGTGTACAAGGACGTATGCAGCGCCTTCGATTCCAAGGACATCAAGTACAACAGGGACGAAGAGAAGTTCATGGTCTACAGCACTTTCAAGGGTGACGACCTCCCCATCAAACTGACCATCAGCGTCAACGAGGAGATGCCCATACTGTGCTTCGACGCCCTCCTGGATTTCCAGGCTCCTGCCGGAAGCTACAGCGCCATAATGGGAGGACTCAACGAGATCAACAGCACCCTGCATTTCGGAGCGTTCGTATTGGATCCGGAAAGCGGGCGCGTGATATACAGATACCATCACATGTTCGCGGAGTACCTTCCTTCGAAGGACGTCATCCTCTCGATAACGAAGATGGTCGTGGACATAGTGGACGCCAATGACGGGAACCTGAAGAAACTCATCCCCGAGCATACCAGTTTCAAGGACCCCATGTTCAACTGAACCATCTGGCACTTTTGAATTGAAAATGTCCGCGCCCCCTGACGGGGGCGTGAAACGGTTTCAGATACCGAGCTTGTCCTTTATCTTGGACTTGCGGGTCTTCTTGGAGCCTGCCTCCTCATCGAGCTTCTGGAGAAGCTCCTTTTCATAATCGGAGGTCCTTTTAGGTACGGTTATACCGAGACGCACATAGAGGTTCCCACGGGCGGAACATCCGACCGACGGAAGACCCTGACCGGTGATCTTGAGCACCCCTCCCACCTGGGTACCGGACGGGATGGTTGCCTCGATCTCCTTGCCTTCTATGTTCTTGACCTTCACGACCCCTCCGAGTACCAGCCTCGGATACGTCGTGTCGACATCGACCCACAGGTCGCTGCCGTCCCTCTTGAACCCTTTGTAGTCCTTGATGTGGATCACGACATACAGGTCGCCGCTGGGTCCTCCGTTGTATCCGGCATCCCCTGCCCCTGAGACGCGGAGGCGCATGTCCTCCTCCACTCCGGGCGGAATGTTGATGTCGACCTTGGCGTTCTTGCTAACCCTTCCGCGGCCGTGGCACTTCGGACACTCCTCGGAATACGTCCTTCCGGACCCGTTGCAACGCCTGCAGGTAGTCACCTGTATGGTGTCCCCAAACATGGTACGGGCGTGCACCTGCTGCTGTCCGCTGCCGCCGCATATCGGACAGGTCTGGGTCTTTCCGCCCTTGCCGCCGGTCCCGTGACAGTCGGAACACTCGGACGTGTGCGGCACATTGATCTGGACGGTCTTGCCCTTGAGGACGTCTACCAGATCTATGCTGAGGTCGTAGCGCAGAGATTCCCCCGTGCGGGGGGCGTCGGGGTTCTGCCTCCTGCGGCCCCCGAACATCCCTCCGAACAGGTCCCCGAAGATGTCGTTCAGGTCGTCTCCGTGGGTGAAGTCCTCCCAGGAGAATCCGCCCTGCCCGAACTGTCCGTCGACACCGGCGTGACCGTATTGGTCGTACATCCTGCGTTTATCTTCGTCGGACAGGACCTCGTACGCCTCGGAGACTTCCTTGAACTTCGCCTCGGCGACCTCCTTGGGCTCCGTCGACACGTCCGGATGATACTTCTTCGCCAGACTGCGATAGGCCTTCTTGATCTCGTCGGGGGTCGCGGTCTTGGATACTCCTAGGACCTCGTAGTAGTCCCTTTTCTCTTCGGGCATCGGAATTTACCTCTGTGGCTCACTGGTCGTCGACGATCTTGTAGTCGGCGTCGACGACGTTGTCGTCACCCTTCTTGGACCCGGCATCGGTCTTCTGGGACTGCTGTCCGGCCTTCTGGGCCTGCTCCTGGTATGCCTTGGCGGCTTCCTGGGCGGCCTGCTGCTGTTCAGGGGTGGCGTTCTTGTAGATCTTCTCGCTGATGGGCTCCATCGCCTTCATCAGGGCGTCGGTCTTCTTCTTGATGTCTTCGACGTTGTCGGTCTTGGCCGCGGCCTCCAGGTCGGATATGGCCGACTCGATGGGGGCGCGCTCTTCGTTGGTGATCTTGTCCCCGAGGTCGGTCAGAGACTTGCGGACGGAGTAGACCATGGTCTCTGCACCGTTGCGGGCGTCGATGAGCTCCTCCTTCTTCTTGTCGGCGTCGGCGAACTTCTCCGCATCCTTGATGGCTGCGTCGATGTCCTCCTTGGACAGCTTGTTGGAGGATGCGATGGTGATCTTCTGCTCCTTCCCGGTCCCGAGGTCCTTGGCGGAGACGTTGATGATACCGTTGGCGTCGATGTCGAAGGTGACCTCAATCTGAGGCACTCCGCGGCGTGCGGGAGGTATGCCGTCGAGGACGAACCTGCCGAGACTGGTGTTGTCGGAGGCCATCTTCCTCTCTCCCTGGACGACGTTGATCTCCACGGAGGGCTGGTTGTCGGCAGCGGTGGAGAACACCTGGCTCTTCTTTGTGGGGATGGTGGTGTTCCTCTCGATCAGCCTGGTGGCGACACCGCCGAGGGTCTCGATACCGAGGGACAGGGGGGTGACGTCCAACAGGAGGACGTCCTTGACGTCTCCGGAAAGGACCGCTCCCTGGATGGCCGCACCCATGGAGACGCACTCCATCGGGTCGACTCCGTGCTGGATCTTGGGCCCGACGATGGACTCGACGAAGTTCTGGATGATGGGCATCCTGGTAGGTCCTCCGACCATGATGACCTTGTCGATCTTGTCGGCGTTGAGGTCCGCGTCGGACATGGCCTGCTCGATGGGGCCCCTGCACCTCTCGACGATGGACTCTACGAGCTCCTCGAGCTTGGCACGGGTGATGGTCTGCACCAGATGCTTGGGTCCGGATGCGTCTGCGGTGATGAACGGCAGGTTGATCTCGGTCTGCATGGTGGTGGACAGTTCGATCTTGGCCTTCTCGGCGGCCTCTCTGACCCTGACCCTTGCGGCATTGTCCTTGTTGAGGTCCACGCCGGTCTCGTTCTGGAACTGCTTGATGACGTAGTTGGTGAGGGCCTCGTCCATGTCGGATCCTCCGAGCTGGGTGTCTCCGGAGGTCGAAAGGACCTGGAAGACTCCGTCGTCGAAGTCCATGATGGTCACATCGAGGGTTCCTCCTCCGAGGTCGAAGACGAGGATCTTCTGGGACTGTCCGGCCTTGTCGAGACCGTATGCGAGGGCTGCTGCGGTAGGCTCGTTGATGATACGGACCACATCGAGACCTGCAATCTTACCGGCGTCCTTGGTGGCCTGCCTCTGGTTGTCGTTGAAGTATGCGGGGACGGTGATGACCGCCTTGTCGATGGTCTCTCCGACGAAGGCCTCTGCGTCCTTCTTGATCTTCATCAGGATGTATGCGGAGATCTGCTGCGGGGTGTACTCTTTCCCGAGCGCGGTGACCTTCTCGTTGGAACCCATTTTCCTCTTGACGTTCTTGATGGTCCCGTCGGGGTTGGTGACGGCCTGTCTCCTGGCGGGCTCTCCGACGAGGAGCTGTCCGTCTTTGGTGAATGCCACGTAGGACGGGAAGGACTTCCCTCCTACACTGGTACCCTCTGCGCTGGGGATGACGGTAGGCCTGCCTCCCTCCATGATGGAGGCGGCAGAGTTGCTGGTTCCAAGATCGATTCCGATTATTCTTGACATTTCAAACACCTCTTGATTTCGCTTAAACTGTTTTACTCGGCGGATTCCTCCTCCGCCGGAGCATCCTGTTTCTTCTTGGTGACTCTGACTTTTGCGTAGCGGAGGACCTTGCCGTTCATCATGTACCCCTTCTGGTACACTTCTGCGACCATGTCGTCCTCGTCGCCTTCCGAGACCATCAGGGCCTCGTGCATGTTTGGATCGAACTTCCCCTCGGTCGGGATCTCTTTGAGGCCCTGTGCTTCGAGGATCTTCATCAGGTTGCCCCTGACGGCCCTGACGCCCGTGGACAGTGCATCCTCCTCCTTGACCGAGGCTAGCGCCCTCTCGAGGTCGTCGGCCACATTGATTAGTTCCGACACCAGGTCCTTTGTGGCGTATTTCCTATATTCCTCGGATTCCCTTTCGGTCCTCTTGCGGTAGTTCTCGAAGTCCGCCTGAAGACGCTTCGCCATGTCGAGCATTTTGGCGGAGTTCTCCTTCTCCTCTTCGAGGCGGGCCTTGAGCTCGTCGATCTCCTTCTTCTGACCTTTGTTCTCCTTCTTCGCCTCTTTCACCTCCTGTTGCTCGGGGGCTTTCTCGTCTTTCTTTTCAGACTTATCAGTCATCGGGTGAACCTCTTGTATGAACTGTATGGTTGGTGAGGGGGCCTAAGCCCCCTCCTGATTAGGGTTTAGAAGGCTTAGTCGTCCATTCCGCCCATTCCGGGTGCTCCGCCTGCGGGGGCGGGAGCGGACTTGGAAGCGATCACGTCGTCAATCCTGAGGATCATGACTGCCGCATCGGTTGCGGAGCTGATCGCCTGCTGGCCGATCCTGATGGGCTCGATGACGTTGAGGTCCATCATGTCCTCGACCTTTCCGGTGAAGGGGTTGATTCCGGCGTACTTCTTGCCCGCCTTGTGCTGCTTCCTCATCTCGATGACCATGTTGATGGGGTCGAGACCGGCGTTCTCGGCAAGGGTGGTGGGGATGATCTCCATTGCGGATGCGAAGGCCTCGATGGCGATCTGCTCCCTTCCGCCGACGGATGCCGCATAGTCGCGGACGCCCATGGCGAGCTCCATGGCGGTCGAACCGCCGCCGGTGACGATCATTCCGTCCTCAATGGACACCTTGACGACGGACCATGCATCGACGAGGGACCTCTCGACCTCGTCTGCGACGTGGTTGGTTCCTCCCCTTACGAGGATGGAGACGGTCTTGGGGTCCTTGCATCCGGTGATGAAGGTCATCTGCTCGTCGCCGACGAACTTGAGCTCGACGGTCTCGGCGGTTCCGAGGTCGTCGGCGTTCAGCTCGCTGATCTTGCTGACGATGGATGCGTTGGTGGATTTTCCGAGCCTCTCCATGTCGGACTTCTTGACACGGCGGCATGCGTAGATGCCTTCCTTGGCGAAGAAGTGCTGTGCGAGGTCGTCGATTCCCTTCTGGCAGAAGACGACGTTGGCTCCGGCCTTCTTGACGGCGTCGACCATGTCCTTCAGGGTCTTCTCCTCCTCGGCGATGAACTTGCTGAGCATCTCGGGGTCGGTGATCTGGATCTTTGCGTCGATCTCGGGCTTCTTGACCTCGAAGGCGGCGTCGATCAGGGCGATCTTGGCGTTCTTCACGAGCTTGGGCATGGTCGGGGAGACGGGCTCCTTGTCGATGATGAGTCCTTTCACGAGCTCGGACTCCTCCATGTTGGCTCCGGCCTTCTTGACGGTCTGGATGTTCTTCAGGTCGGCGGTGTACTTTCCGTTCTCGTCCTTGTCGAGGATGGTCTTGACGGCGTCGACGACCATCTTGGCGAAGAACTTCTTGGAGGAGTTGACCTGCTTGCTGATCATGGAGGTCTCCGCGATCTGCTCAAGGAGGGCCTCGTCCTGCAGGGAGACCTTCTTGGCCACGCCTTTCAGGATCTCCTGCGCCTTCTCGTTGGCCAGCCTGTATCCGGCGGCGATGATGGTGGGGTGGACGTTGGAGTCGATCAGGTCGAGGGACTTCTTGAGAAGTTCTCCGGCGATGATGACGGAGGTGGTGGTTCCGTCTCCGACCTCCTGGTCCTGGGTCTTTGCGACCTCCACGAGCATCTTGGCCGCAGGGTGCTGGACGTCCATCTCCTTGAGGATGGTCACACCGTCGTTGGTGATGACGACGTCGCCGATGGAGTCGACGAGCATCTTGTCCATTCCCCTAGGTCCGAGGCTGCTCCTTACGGCATCGGCGATGGTCCTTGCCGCGGTGATGTTGTTGAACTGAGCGTCCTTTCCTTTGTCTCTCTTGGTGCCTTCCCTGAGGATAAGCACAGGTGCGTTACCCATACCCATAGTAATTTCTCCGAACTATCCGCCGTGCTCGGCGGAATCTATTACCTTGATGGTTAGTCCTTCTATATAATTATTCCGATAGTAGACAACCTATGGTTAAGTACAAGTTGGATGTATTTTAAAAAATATCTGGCTATTGTAAATCTACCCTATTTTGATTATTGAATCTACACATTCCGATAAATGATATTATTTTTATGGATTATCCTTTTATGGAAAAATACCGCACCTGTCCGTCCGCGCCCGCTCCCTTTTTGCGCTCGCACAAAATACGCGCCAAGGATGAAAATCCCATTTCGCAAGCATCCTC
>ENA-UEQL01000065-UEQL01000065.1-human-gut-metagenome-genome-assembly--contig:-NODE-65-length-54163-cov-8.421514_pt1 | contig 54163 bp, 43 predicted proteins | sample MGYA00242905_ERZ507926 | MGnify/ENA primary metagenome ERZ507926 (study PRJEB26167, sample SAMN06115531) | human gut metagenome | host: Homo sapiens | place: China:Henan | collected 2015-09-09 | study...
AAGGAGTAAGCCTTCTTGGCGATGCTAACCAGTCCATTAAACAAAAAGTAAACAATGAGACACAATAAGAAATTCAACCATCTGGGTCGTACTGCAGACCATCGCAGGGCCTTGCTCGCAAACTTGGCAATCTCGCTGATCATGCACAAAAGAATCACTACGACTCTTGCAAAAGCCAAGGCTCTTAAGAAGTATGTAGAGCCTCTCGTGACACGTGCTAAGAACGACAGCACCAACTCACGTCGTGTTGTATTCAGCTACCTTCAGAACAAGGAAGCTATCAAGGAACTCTTCGGCCCTATAGCCGATAAGGTAGGCGATCGTCCCGGTGGCTATACCCGCATCATTAAGCTCGGCTCCCGTCTTGGTGATGCTGCCTCAATGGCATTCATCGAGTTGGTAGACTTTGATGACAACATGGCTAAGACTCCAAAGGCTGACAAGAAGACTCGTCGTAGCCGCCGAAGATGCGGATTTCATGCACCATCACGGACTGCGCTGGGACGCCATTAAAACGGCGGCGGAAAGAAACCTGCTCTCAGATAAGCGCGCCCCCGGCGGATCGACCTTAACCCAGCAGACTGTCAAAAACCTCTTTCTGTCCCACGACAGAAGCTACTTCAGAAAAGCCCAGGAAATCATCCTGACGCCGATCGTTGAAGCCATCTGGGGTAAGAAAAGAATTCTTGAGATCTATTTAAATATCGCTGAGTTCGGCAACGGAATCTTCGGTGCACAAGCCGCTGCCCGTTACTACTTCAATAAGAACGCGGCAAACCTTTCTCGCGCGGAGGCCATCCGTCTGGCCTCGATCTTGATTAACCCGAAAAAATATCAGTTCGTGAACCTCGTCGGATCGAAGACGATGTCCAGCAACATGCAGTCGGAGCTGGCACATGTATCATCCATACTGTCGTCCCTCGGGATAACGGTGAACTGCATCCTCCCCGGGATCACCGACATGAAGGGGCTGGAAGGTGCCTCCCGTGCGACCGTCAACCTGAAGCTCAACCCGGACGTCTTCTCCGACAAGATATGCCGTTTCCTGGAGGACAGATACGGCATGAAGACCCTGGAGGAACCTGTGCGCGGAGGAATAGAGGGTACATCCAGATGGGTACGCTGCGTAGCAAGGTTCTTCGGATGCGAAGAAAGAGCGGACATGATCATAGATGGGATAAGGGAGAGGTTCGACCGCATGATGGACGGTCCCAGAAGGATCCTCTCGGGAAAGACCTGCTGCATAGTCGCCATAAACAACGACGTCTCGTGGATCGTGGAGGCGGTGGAGGGTGCGGGCCTGGAAATAAAGGGTGCATACATACTCAGCCGCTCGGACCATACGGACGACCTGACCGACGAAAGGATGCCGGACGGATTCACGGCCATATATGAAAACGATGTGCCGGATGTGATGCGGACTATAAATTCGTCCCATCCGGACATACTTCTGGTCCCTGCGATTGCGGATGTGGACCCGTCCATATACCAGTCCCGTCTGCCGTGCGCCCCTTCGACGGACACTTTCGCGGCCAGGGGACTCACGGACGACTGGATAAGAGGGATGCTGGCACCTAAGGAGGAGGGTTGGAGGAAGGATGTCGCTTGACAACGAGAGACCGGAAAGCCTTCTGGGACTGATAGCCGGTCTGGAAGGGGTGGCCGACGGATACACCATAATACACGGCCCGACCGGATGCAAATACTATCCTTCCTCCGTATCGGAATCGTGCTACAGGACGAGGAAGGGAGGGACTGTATCGAGGAACCTGTTCGAGATGGGCAGCAGATATTTCTTCAGCCAGCCCAGGGTCCCATGCACATACCTCGACATGGGGAAGTTCGTCACCGGCGGAAAAGACAGACTGGAGGACCTGTATGCAAAGGTCGAGAAGATGGGGCCGTCCGTGATAGGCATAGTGAATTCGCCGGGGGCATCCCTCATCGGCGAAGACATCGGTTCCGTCGGCCGCGGGATCCCTACGGTATGCATAGACCATGCCGACTATTCCGGAACATGCTCCGACGGATTCCAGGATGCGGTCCTGGCACTTGTCGACAGGATAAGGCCGGAAAGGAAAACCCCGAGGAAAGGGACCGTCAACCTGGTCGGGATCTCCATCCTCCACCTCAATTGGAATGACACGGTGGAAGACCTGAGGAACCTGTTGGCACTATGCGGCATAGAGATAAACTGCGTGATTGGTGCCGGATGGACGGCGGAGGACATCAGGAGGTCCGCGGAGGCCGAAGCCAACATCCTGGTCTATCCGGAGTACGGCGACAGGGTGGCAGACTTCTATGAAAGGGAGTACGGAATCCAAACCGTAAGACCCCGGGAAGGGGCACCCATTGGATTCGATGCCCTCGAGGATTGGGTGATCTCATTGTGCCAGATCATGAAAAGAGATCCTACCGCGGCACTGGAGGAGATAAAGGTATGCAGGAGAAGGGCGGCCGGATGCATAAGGACCATGGAGTCCTGCCACCTGCTGCCTAAGGGACGTACGTTCTCCCTCTACTGCGACGGATCCACCGCATACGCCGTCTCGAGATTCCTCTACAGATACCTTGGTATGATCCCCGTGGCCGTGACATGTCCGAATGGGGAACGTTGGAAGGATGAGACATTCTCGTTTTTCGGATCCAAGGGGATCCCCTTATCGGACGATGCTCTGCACACCGAAACGGACGTCATCATCGCCGGAGGCGCCATCTGTTCATCCGCGATATCGAAAGGTACTGCGCTGGGACATGTGGATATCGAGGGCCCGGGAGACAAGACCGTGAACGTACGGGCGGAACCGGCCATCGGACTCGGGGGCACCATGAGACTCTTGGACGGTGTCCTGAACACGATAGCGGATCGTCAGAGATTCCGCTGATAGGGTTTATTATCCCCATGGCGATAACCTGCCATGGCAATCCTATCCGACAGGGACATCCTATACGGCATCCAGAGCGGACGCATAGGCATCAGCGACTACAACGAGAGAAGTCTCACTCCCAACGGTTACGACCTCAGGGTGGCGGAGATCTCCATAGACGGGAAGGTCTACAACGAGGGGACGGTCAAGGTACCCCCGAAGACCATGTTCTTCGTCTCCACCATCGAGAGGGTCAGGATGGCCGACGATGTCTGCGGCAACCTCTGGCTGAGGACGTCGTGGATAAGGAAAGGGACGATCTCCGCATTCGGCATGGTCGACGCCGGATTCGAAGGGACGCTCACCCTCGGATCCTACAACAGCTCCGACAAAGAACTGGAGATACCGATCGGGGAGAGGTATTGTCAGCTGGTCTTCCAGACCATGACCTCAGCCTCCGAGAAGAGTTACGAGAAGCGCAGCGGCCACTATCAGGGACAGACCGGTGTGACCCTCGCCCCCGTGAACAAGAAGTGAATCACTCGGGACATATGTCGAAGACGTATACGCTCATCGTGGGCGAATACGTCTTCAGTTCCGAGACGCGGACGACCCTCATCCCGAGGCCCTCGTCCGCCATCCTTCTCGCCATCTCCTTCTGGAACGGTTCCAGTTCGGAACGCTCCATTATCTTGTGCATATGTATGATGCCGGACGGTTTCACCGAGCGCAGAGCGGAATCCAGGAACCTGTCAGCCATCTGCGGCAGGTTCATTATGATGCGGTCGGCCTTGGGCAGTTTCCTGACGACCTCGGTGGAATCACCGATGATGCATTCCATGTTGCGGATATGGTTGAGGCGCATGTTCTCCTTCATGAACCTCTCGCATTCCGGATTCAGGTCTATGGAGTACACCATGGACGGTCTCGCATGCCTGCATATGACCGTGCCGAACGGTGCCACCCCGGCGAACATGTCGATGACGACCTCCCCGTCCTCGACCATCGAGGCTACCCGGGCCCTCTCCGTAGCAAGACGCGGATTGAAGTATACCTTGGACGGGTCCGTCATCATACGCGTCCCGTATTCCCGGTGTATGACCTCGGAGGTACCGGAACCGGCGATCTTCTCCAGTTCACGGACCCTGAAATCCCCCTTCACACCGCCGTCCAGGAAGACGGCGCGTATGTTGGGGGTGACTTTCATCAGGGCTTCGCCTATGGCGGCCCTGTAAGGGACCAGGCAATCCTCCAATTTCAGTATGGCTATGTCCCCTATGACGTCGAATGACTTGGGGAGGTACTCCTTCAATCCGTCCGGGACGTCCGCTATGTCCTTGTAATCGGTCTCTCCGCGGTTGGAGGGCCTCAGTTCGGCCTCCTCGGCAGCATATCCGCGATACCCGTCGCAAAGCACCGGCATCAGTATGCTGTCGCCTTCCGACCCTATACGGTAGTCCATGTCGAGAAGCCCTTCCTCCATGAGGGCACGCCTGATGGGTTCCCCCTCCGACTTGGGGACGCGGATGCACTTCGCCATCACTCATCATCCTGTATGATCTCTTCCGGAGCCCCGGCGAAGTCCACGAGTGCCTCCGCCTCCATGAAATGGAGTTCTCCGGGAAGGACGAGGGTCTGCAACGGAGCGCCGAGGTCCATCTGCAGAAGGTCCTTGGGATATCCGGCGACGACCTTCTCGTCCTCGGCCCCGGCATGGGATACCACGCAAAGGAGGGTCTTGTCGGTGATGAGGCCCTCCCCCCACTTCTCCTCGCCCGCGAGAAGCCACTCTATGGCGTCTTTCGCGGTCATGTATCTGAGCTCCTCGGCCCTGATGTCCAGAAGGATCATCGTATGGAGTCCGCGCTTCTTGTTCTCCATGATGTGGTCGTAGGGGGACTTTGGCTGGTAGTTCCTCTCCAGGAACGGAAGGGTGACGGTCCTTCCGAACTTATAAGGCTGGAGCCCGAGACAGGTGGGACAGGCGCTGAAGATGGAGATCCCGTTGAAGACCCTGACGGGGATCCCCTCCATGACCGCCTGTATCCTCAGGTCTACATGGGTCGTGGCGAGCATCGTATCCCCTGCGGTCACGAACGCCACGCGCATGGTCTTGGCGTCCTCGATGATGTCATGACCCTCCTCCACCTCGGAGCGGTATACGACGTGTATCTCCTTGCCTATGAACTCGGCGAGGTCGGATACCTCGGTCCCGATGAGATTGGAGGTATAGAACTCCGCGTAGATCTTGTCACATTCCTTCAGAGCGTTGAGGGCCTTGACGGTCATCCCGTCGACGCCGCTCAGGCCGAGTCCCACGAATACGAGCTCGGATGTCATGGCCACCGATATGGCGGACCGCTTAAAATATATTCCAAAAAGGGACCGGCCCCCGAAGGGGCCGGAAGACGTTTATCAGTGCTTGAGGGTGCACAGACAGTCCACTGCCCAGCAGCCCTGACCCTTCTTCCCGACGAGGACCGGGTTGATCTCCAGCTCGGTGATCTCCGGGTTCTCCTGGGCGATGAGGACGATCCTCTTGATGACGTCCTTGATGGCATCTATATCGGATGCAGGCATTCCCCTGGCCCCGGACAGGAGCTTGTATGCCTTGGTGGAGGTGATCATCTCCTCCAGCTGCTGCTCGGACATGGGGACGTGCATCTGGGAGATCTCCCTGAGGATCTCGACATAGATACCTCCGAGTCCGAAGGACACGACGGGTCCGAACTGGGCATCCCTCATCATGGAGAGGATGACCTCCTGTCCGGATACCATCTGCTGGACGGATACTCCGTCAAGCCTCGCCTCGGGCTTGTTCTTCTTGCAGTTGGCCATGATCTGCTCGTAGGCAGCCTTGGCTGCGGCGGAGTCCTTCACTCCGACGACCACACCGCCGACGTCGGTCTTGTGGGCGATGTCGGGGGAGACGATCTTCATGACGACGGGATATCCGATCCTGTCGCAGGCGGCCATGGCCTCCTCTGCGGAGTTCACGGTGGCCTCTCCGGGGATGGGGATGCCGTAGGCGTTGAAGATCTGTTTACCCTCGGCCTCGGTCAGGGAGTGGCGGCCCTCGCTGTAGGCGGCATCGATGATGGCCTTGACCTTCCCGCGCCCGTCGACCTTGGGTACTTCGAGTGCGGCATTGGTCTTCTCGAGGCCGATGTTGTACTGCCTGAGGATGTCCAAGGCGCGGACGGCCCTGTCGGGGGTGGGGTAGCAGGGGAACTTACCTTTCTTGAGGATCGCATCGGCCTCGGCACACTTCTTGCCTCCGGCGAAGCAGACAGTGGTCGGATAGGGGATGTCGTCCATGATGCTGACCAGCAGATTGGCGACGGCGACGAGGTCCGCGGTATCAAGCGGGGAACCCATGATGACGAGTCCTCCTACGGATTTGTCCTTCATGACGGCGTTGATGGCAGTCTTGAAATCCTGGGCGGCAGCGTCTCCCCTGATGTCGATGGGGTTGGTGATACCGGCGAGCTTGGGAAGTCCTGCCTTGAGGTCGGCGATGGTCTCGGGTGCGAGCTTGGCGGCCTCCACGTACTTGGCGTTGTAGGCGGCGTCGGCGGACATGACCCCGAGTCCTCCGGCATTGGTGATGATCCCGAGACCGTCCTTCTTCATGGGGCTGCAGCAGGAGAACACCAGGAGGGCGTCGAACATCTCGTCGAGGTCGAATGCCCTGTGGATGTTGAGTTTCTTGAAGATGACGTTGTTGACGGCATCGGAACCGGCGATGGAACCGGTATGGGAGGATGCAGCCTTGGAACCGGCCTCGGTCTTTCCGGACTTGAAGATGACGATGGGCTTTTTCACCGGCATGCTCTCGACGGCCTGGATGAACTTCTCTCCGTTGGAGATGCCCTCGCAGTACATTCCGATGACCTTGGTGTTGGGGTCCTCGGAGAAATATCTCAGGAAGTCGCCCTCGTCGAGGTCGCATTTGTTACCGAAGGTGACGAAGTTGGCAAGACCTACACCGTTGGCACAGGACCAGTCGAGTATGGAGGATCCGACGGCACCGGACTGGGACATGATGGAGATGTTCCCGGCCTGGGGAAGCAGGTGGGAGAAGGTGTAGTTCACACCACTCCTGATGTTCATTCCTCCGAAACAGTTGGGTCCGCAGATCCTGACACCGAGCTTCTTCGCCTCGGCGACGATCTCCTTCTCCATCTCCGCTCCCTCAGGGCTGTCCTCCTTGAAACCGGCGGAAAGGATGCTCATATGGTGGATACCTGCCTCCGCACAGTCCCTGACGGTCTGAAGGACGAGGGTGTTCTTGACGGCGACGACTGCGAGATCGACGGGTTCCCCGATCTCCTTCACGTTAGTGTACGCCTTGAGTCCCTGTATCTCCCCGCCTTTCGGGTTGATCGGACAGAGTTTTCCTTTGTATCCTGCATCAAGCATGTTCTTGACGAGCATCCCACCAAGCTTGGTCACGTCGTTGGAAGCGCCGATGATAGCTACGGATTTGGGGCTGAAGAATTCCAACATGGGAGTGCGATATATACTTCCCTTTAATAAATCTAACCACTGTGAATATGAAATTCGTAGAATTACATTCGAATACTATGTGAAATTCATGTTTTTCGTAATTAAACTAATATAAATCGTATGAAATTCATCGTTTGACGAAGTTAAAGACAATAATCGTACTAAAAAATCGACGATAAACGTATACCCGAAACGCTAAAATACCCTTGTCCGGCTCCCAGCAGTACCGTTCCGACCAATGGGCGCGATACGTGACCGCCATAGGTACGGAACGGCGTACAGCGGCCCTGTCCCTAATTCATTAGGGCTCCTGCGGTAGCAGCGACGCGTCGTCGCGGCAGTGACCGGAGGCCAACGCAGGGTCCGACACATACTCCCGGCGTACGTCAGTGCTCCGAGACCGGCGTCATCGCCGGACTGTGAAAGGGCGTGTTAGCGTTCGGGAGACATCTTCTTCAGACGAACATATCCACGCGTCTGAGCCACTCCACCGCCTCGGACCTTCTCGGATACATATCCTCTAGTCCGGCGAACTTCTGGTCATGTCCCCTTCCCGACGGGTCGAAGCCTATCTTCACATGACAGAGTTCGTGGTAGAGGCAGTAGTCCAGGACGAAATCCGGAACATGTGCATCGTCCAAGGCCCCCGAGAGGGCCACGACGTCCATCACGACGCTGCAGTGGCCTATCTTCCTGGCCGTGGCGCTCTTCATCCACGATATGCACAGTCCGGGGTCCTCTTCAACCAGACCGTCGTCGACCAGACGGCCGTAGGAATCCAGAAGGTTCTTCTCCCTGCCCACCGGGGACCTCGTCAGATTCTTGCTCCGACGCAGATATATCGGCTGTTTGCGCGCACGGAAGCCGTCCGACGAGATCCATTCGATGACGGAATTCGAATAATCTGAATCGTTCTCCGCGAATATCTTGGCGATTATCGTATCGGCAAAATCCCAAAGGATCCCGTCGGGAGCGTCGTCCAGATAATCGGAGACCATGAAGTCCGCCATCTTGTACGACCTCTGCCACCTTATCTTCAGGTCCCTGAAGGCGACGAACTGCGCCGTCACGTCGGTCAGCCTATATTGTCTCCCGACACTGGAGAAGATGTCGGTCAGCCTGTCGTCGTTGGTCTTGTGTTCTCCGCTATTGTTGTTTTCCATCTTACCTCTCCGCGTTTTACGCAGAAAGGAGTTCGCAGAGAAGGGATTTTAAAGACGATTGCTACAGTTAGCACTAACTCCCGGATCAGAGATGGTATTCCCCGACGAACCTCTTGGGGAGGATATAGATCTCGCCGTCCTTGTCGGTACCGACGGACGCCTCCACCTCGTACACGTCGCGGATGAGTTCCTCGGTTATGACCTTCTTAGGGTCGCCCATGGCTACGATCTCCCCTTTCTTCATTATTATACACTGATCGCAGTACCTAGCCATGAGGGAGATGTCATGCTCCGCCACGAGGATGGTCATATCCTGTTTCACCATGGCACGCAGATACTCCATGACGTCCAGCTTATACTTCATATCCAGATGGGACGTCGGTTCGTCCACGAGCATCAGACGGGGATTCTGCACATATGCCTTGGCGATCAGGACCCTCTGCCTCTCTCCGGACGAGAGCATATTCAGAGGACGGTCCTGGAGATGGAGGATCCCGAACTTGCGGAGGGTCTCCTCCACCATCGACTCGTCCTCCTCTGTCTCCCACCACATATTCTGCAGGTACGGATACCTACCTAGCATGACCGTCTCGAAGACGGTGAGACCGAAGGACGCCGTCATCTCCGCCGGAACGTTGGAGACCAGCCGGGCCACCTCGGCAGGGGTCTTGGGGAGGACCGACTCCCCGTCTATCAGTATGTCCCCTCCGGTGGGCTGATGCATCTTGTTGATGCAACGCATCATCGTGGTCTTCCCGCAGCCGTTCGGCCCTATCAGACCGACCAGGAGACCGGACGGCAGAGTGAACGATATGTCCTTGTCGGCATGGAAACCGTTATCATACTTCTTATCCAAATGACGAACTTCCAACAGAGGCGTTTCACCCATTGTAGATCCTCCCTTTCCTGATCAGCAGATATGCGAACACAGGTACCCCGATCAGGGTCGTTATCGCTCCCACCGGGAGCTCTATACCCAAAACTATCATCCTGGACAGCAGGTCGGCGAATATCATCAGACAGCCGCCGAAGGCCATGGATGCCGGCAGGACGAGCCTGTGGTCCCCTCCGAACAGCATACGGCAGAAGTGGGGGATGACGAGTCCGACGAACCCGATTATACCGACGAACGCCACACATACCGAGGCCAGCACGGATGCCAGGATGAGGATGAGGGCGTTGAACCTCCTGACGTCGAGACCCATCTGCCTCGCCTGATCCTCGCCGAGGAGCACCAGATTGAGCTCCTTCGCATACCTCAGTACGATAATTGACAGGGCCAACGCCGGGATCAGTACGGAAAACGCCTCGACCAAAGATATGCTGGCGAACGAACCGAACAGCCACATGAGGGCGCTGGATATCCTGTCCCCCGAGAACACGATCATCACCGTCTGCACCGCGGAGAAGACCAAGCCTACCACCACCCCCGACAGGACGTACGAGTTGGTGGTGCCTCCGGCACGCTGTGCCAGCAGCATGGTGGTGCCGAACGCCACAAGGCCCCCGACTATGGCAGACGCCGCGGTCAGATATATGGAATGAGGGGAGAACAGTCCGAAGAACGTGAAATCGAAAGCGATGACCGCCACGGCCATCGTACCGGCCCCCGAGGACACCCCCATTATGTATGGGTCTACCAAGGGGTTGCGTATGACCGCCTGGTATGCGGACCCTGCAACGGCGAGACCCACCCCCACCCCTATGGCGGCGACGGTCCTCGGCAGACGGGAGCTGTAGACCGCCAGCTCCTCCGGGGTCAGGCCCTCCCCTCCCTTGGATATGGCGGACCAGAGGTTCATAATGGCTTCGACAGGGTTCTGTACGCCCGTAGGTCCTACGGATATCGACAGGAGGAACATCGCGAACAGTATGACGATGCCGGCGCAAAGTATGAATCTGGCTCTGTGTCTCTTGATGTCGATATGCTTACGGGAATCCCCGTCCATAAGGCGCCTGGCCTTCCCGCGCAACCCGTCCGGATCAGGCATCATAGCTCTTCCCCCTTCTGACAAGCAGATATGCGAACATGGGTACGCCGATTATAGTGGTTATCGCCCCGACAGGGAGCTCGTAACCGGTCATGAGGATTCTCGAGAGGAGGTCGGCCGCTATCATCAGGAACCCTCCGAAGGCCATGGCCGTCGGGAGCATGAGCCTGTGGTCCCCTCCCATGATCATCCTGCTGAGGTGGGGGATCACAAGACCCACGAATCCGATTACACCGCAGAATGCGACACAGAACGCGGTGAGGACGGAGGCCAGGATCAGCATTATCCTGTCGAACCTCTTGGCGTCCAGACCCATCTGCCTCGCCTGGTCCTCCCCCAGGAGGACGAGGTTCAGCTCCTTTGCCCATATCAAAGGCACCATGGAAAGTGCCAGACACGGTATCAGGACCAGCCACAGGTTGTCCCACCCCATGTTGGCGAACGACCCGTACAGCCACGAGAGGGCGCTGGAGACCTTGTTCCCGGCCTCCACCATCATCAGGGACTGCAGCGCCGAGAACACCAGCCCGACCACTATACCGGCCAGGACGTAGTTTATTGATTTCCCGCCGGTCTTCTCGGCCAGAAGCATGGTGCATCCGAAGGCCAGGAGCCCTCCCACTATGGCGGAGGCGGCTGTAAGATATGTACTCCCGGCAGAGAAGAACCCGAAGAACGTGAATCCGAACGTTATGACCGCCACTGCGAATGTGCCAGCTCCTGAGGACACACCCATGATGTAAGGCTCCACCAGCGGATTCTTGATGACCGCCTGATAGACGGCGCCTGCCACGGAGAGACCTATTCCTACGGCGAACGCCGCGATGACACGGGGCAGCCTCTCGTTATAGATGAGCATCTCCTCGTAGGTAAGGCTGTGTCCTCCCTTCTGTATGGCGGATACGGCGGCCGACAGGGCCTCCCCTACACCCATCGTAGTCTCGGACCCGATGCACAGGGACGCCAACGCCACCACGGACGTCAGTATGATCCCGACGGCCACGACTAGACGCAGCTTACGCTTGCTCTTGGTATTGTGGGTGTAGTTCTCCCCGAAGAAATAGCAGAATATGCGGTCATGTAGCTCGCGGTAGGGATGCTCCCACTTCAGACCGTATCTCATGACGGCCCACAGGGCGGCGAGTATGACGAGGATGACGGCGATAAGCAATGCGGCCTTCTCCCAGAGAGGCGTCTCGGCATGGTACTCCTCGACGGTGTAGGGAGGAAGGTCCCCGGACACAGTGAACACACCTGTGTCGTTCCCGGCCAACACGCGACCGTCGACCACGACGACGGGGGCCATGCTGAACTGTTTCTTGAGAGGGGATTCCGCAGAACCGACGACCTTCCCCTCCACGGTCATAGAGAAGAGGATCGACTTGCTGTACGTTATGAAATACAGGGTCTTGCCGTTCACCAACGTAGGGGCGGAATGGGTGCAATACGTCTTGGACAGATATGTGTTGATACACTCGCGGCTTCCGTCCGTACCGACCTTGTACACCCCGTTATACGCTGCGACTATGACCCCCGAGAACCCATCGCCGACATAACGTGTCAGATAACTTGTTATGGACCCTATCTCGTCGGATCTTATGTCCTCCACGAATGTCAGGGAGGTCCCGTCGAAACTGTAGACCGCGACCCCGCTCGTGACCGTGTTCATACCGCGTCCGTCGGTATATGTGGTGAAGACCGCATACGAGGAACCGGTCCTGACGAACACAGGGGTGTTCACCGCCCCGTACGGCGTATCCTTTATGACCGTCCGATACACGAGCTCTTTGCATATAAGGGACCCGTCGTACTTATTCAGGATGTACATCGTGCCGTCGTATGCACCGGCCGCCACATAGTCGTCCGTCACGGTCGGGGCGGTGAAATACGTCCTTCCGCCCATCTGATACGACCATACGAGTCTCAGGTCCAGGTCGAAACAGTACAGCATCCCGTTGTATGCCTTGACATAGATGGCCCCCGAATCGCACACCATGGATGACGCACCCTCCCCGTAGGGTCTGCCCATGACGTCGTGATCGGTCTCGTTCGGAATGATGATCGGAGAATCCCAGGGCATCCCGTCGAACGTGGTTACGTTGGAATTCCCCTCTCCCGGACCGACCGCCCATTCGAAACGGTAGATGTGCCCGTTCGTCGAAGGTATGTAGATGTACTGTCCGACGATGAGACAGCTGGTAGTCTCGTACATGGTGCAGGAGTAGTCGAACCTCCATTCCACCTCCCCCGTCTCCGCATTATGCGAAATCACCGATGCGGTACGGCTGCCGTCCTTGGGATATCCGTACTTGACGATGGCATGCCCGTCGGCATAGAGGATGGCGGAATAATCGCCGATTATGTCCTTGGGGAAATTGCTCCATTCCACGCTGCCGGAACCGCCCGACAGGTCCGCGGTCTGGTTGGCGGAGTTCTCCGCATCGGCCTCCACCATGGTCCAGGAGGACCTGTGGTCCGGAGTCTCCACCGGGACGATGCCGTCGGGATAGAATGCGACGGCGAGCGGCCCTCCGGAGTATGAGGCGGACAGGTCGGACGCCTCCGACCATTTCGACGCCGCCCGATCCCACAGGAAGACGTGCCAGGTGCTGGTGACGGTGACACCTGTGGTACCCTTTGAGGACAAAGAACCTCCGGAATCCGCGGCCCCTACGGTCGACGAGGTCTTTCCGGCCACGGAGAGGACTGTTCCCGACAGGGTGCATTCCACTCCGGCGGCCGTGAGCGAGGACGCCACAGTATCGCCCACCGTGGCCCCCGCACTCACGGCCACCCAGTCGGTGTTTCCGTTACCATAGTCGATCAGGAGGTCCCCGGCGTACGTACCGTCTTCCGGAGCACCCGACGAGAGGGATGCCGGGACGGCCGAGAACAAAAGGACCGCCACGGCGAACAGACATACGAATGTACCTTTCCTCGTCATGTCAATCACCGAAACCCAGGTCCTTGGTGTAGGTCAGATACGATACGTAATCGTTCCCGATGGTCTTGGGAACGACGATCCCGTCCGGGAAGGAATCGGGATTCAGGATCCTTGCGAGGATCTCGAAGAACTGGACGGAACGAGGGGACGCCCTCTGGGACAGTTCCCCGATATCCTCGCAGAGGAGGTATATGTTGCCATTCTTGTACGCGTCCGTATTCTTCCACTCCGGAGAGAGATTGGCCAGCATCCTGCCGTAATCACCGGAGGAGTATGTGCCGGAATCCAGGATCACTATGCACGACGGGTTGTATTTGGTCACGTATTCCGACGTGAGGTGCGCCCATCCGTTCATCTCCGATGCCACATTGTTCCCGTTCAGGGAGGACAGCATATCGCTCACGTACGTGTACGACCCTGCGACAGTGGGCGATGCGTCGGTATTGAGCGTCACCATAACCGAGGTACCGGCCCCTCCCGAGACCGCGGACCTTATGGCGTTCATCGCATAGGTCATGCTTTCTATGACATCCAGGGCACGCATCCCGTAGTTCATGGCGACTCCCGTTATGAAGATGTTGTCGATGATGGATTTCTCATCCTCCGCATTGTAAAGTACGACCGAGTTTACCTCGGAGTTGCGCAGGGTCTTCGCGACCTGTACCTGATTGTATTGGGAACCGTCGCAGATCACCATATCGGGACCCCTGTGCATTATGGACTCGTAGCTCGGATCCGTATATGTCCCCACGACGGCGATGGAACCGTTGTCGCGGCCTGCGACCACGGACGACGGATAGTTGCTGTAGCTGTCGGTACCGACGATGAGGGAGACCGCATTCATCGACGCGACGATCTCCGTGCATACGGGTGAGAGGGTCACCATGCTGGAGGGCTGGGAGTATCCGTAGATGGATGTACCGGTGGCATCCACGGCCACGGCAGGTTCCGCATCCTTCTCCGTATAGGCCCACACCGTCACGGTGTAATCGGAGGCCTTTATGCCGTATCCTTCCGACCTGGTGAAGGATGTGCTCTTCTTCTCCACATACCACAGGCCCCAGGAGTGGGTGGGGTCGTTGGAATACGTCGCGGATCCGTCGTATACGGACTCCAGCTTACCGTCCTCCCCCATGGTGTATGTATACCCGTGCTTCTCCGAGGCCTTGACGAGAAGTTCCACCGGGTCGTCGATCTCCTTGTAATCCACATCAGTCCAAGAGGTCTTGTATCCTCCGAAATCGACGACGACCCCCTCGGACTGATAGAGGGTGGCGTTGGACCCGAGACCGTTCAGCGATACGGCCAGGATGGTACCTGCAAGGATGACGGCCACCGTCATGAAGACTTTCGTCTTCATCATCTTGGATTGCCATCCGGATCTGCCGGAAGGCCTCTTTTCGTGTATCCAGGAGTTATCCACCATGGGGTCCATGCTCCGTTACGGACGCATCCGATATTTCCTCTTGCGAGTACTTGACTGGCGGAATAATCCCGTTCTCAGTATAAGTACAATTCGGATTATACATCCAATATCAGATTAACCTTCATCAAATACTATCATCCGACGATCTGGCCAGCAGACGTGCGCGCCCTGCGTGGTTTACAATTGTTCAAAAAAGTCATAAGTCCGCAGACACCGGTAAACGATTAAGACGGATGAACCGATTCCATGTCCCGATGACGAAGGAAGAAGACGAGAAGACCGTCGAAAAGATATTGGAAAGGGTGAGGAAGGTCTGCGGATTCATCCCCGTGACGAACCAGATCCTCTCCGAACGTCCGGACCTGTTCATACCCTACTCGTCCCTCAGCGGGGCGATATTCGAGAACGAGACCAAGTTCGACAAGAAGACAAAACACCTGCTGGCACTTGCGGCCGCCGCCGCGATGGGGAGCGAACACTGCATCAGGAACCAGATGAGGGAGTCCGTCGCCTTGGGTGCCACCGAGGAGGAGGTCCTCGAGGTCCTCGTGATCGCAGCCTACATGGGGATGACCCGGAGTCAGTCGTACTCGTTCCGCGCCTATGCGGAGCAGTTCGGCAGAAAGTTGGAATGACCTGAGGATGTTGGAATTTAGGTATACCTATACTTTTTATAGTACAACATACTAACTATACACCATGGTCACAATCACCGCTGACGCGGAGAAGTTCATAGACGAGCTTCTCGAGAAGAACCAGAAGACCGGATGGGGCATCAAGGTGTACCTCTCCGGATACGCGTGCTCCGGACCCCAGTTCGGCATGTCCTTCCAGGAGAAGGCAGCAGAGGGGGAGAAGGTGGACAACAGCGCATCCAGCTTTGCGATGTTCTATGACGAGGAGACCGAGAAGGCACTGCAGGACTGTGTCATCGAGTTCGTGGACGACCCCAACTTCGGAACCGGTCTCTCCATCCGCAACCCCAACTTCAACGGTTGCGCATCCTGCGGCGGCGGATGCGGATCCTACTGAGATCAATCGAGTAGGACGGTTGGGCCATTGCCCAACCGGACCTCTCACACCACCGAGCGTACCGGTCGGTACTCGGCGGTTTCAAACCATTTCTCTACATTTCCTTGAATGAAATACTGCCCAGGTCTTTCAGGACCTTGTTGGATAATCCGTATCGGGTATGCTGTTCGCTCCCAGGATACCTTCGGTTTCCGACCTGTTCTTTCCCGGGCAGCTTTCCGTTGTTTTCTGATTTACGCACATATCCGACCTTCCTTCGATTCTGGACACTTGGTTTGATTCGGCCCTTCCTTCCCGAACCTTCCTCCGAACATTCTCTGGGAGTACTGTGACCTCTGCTGACTTCTCGAATCCTCAGACATCCTTCGCAGAATGTGCTGTCCCTCCGACGGAGGGACCTGGATGCGAGACCTCCCCAGGTACTAACGAAATCTTTCACCGCATGCAGCCGCCACATTTACACCAGGACAATCCGTGCAGTCTGGGACTTAATCCATAGTTGGGGACTCGTCCATGTCCTGACGCCTACCATGTGGTTCTTGTTCATCGACTCGCGGTTTTGCCTCCTCCTTCCTTCAGATCCATCCTCGCGGATGACACCCTTGGATTAAGCTACAGCTCCGACTGCAAAGCCTGTTCGAGACTTTCACTCTATAGATTCCGTTCACGCTGGGCGCACAACCAATTCGGGCCTTCGGGCCCGCCTGTTTTTAATAGGGCGGTGTTTACATTATCCCTCAGAATCGGTCACCCCTCGACAACCCTTTTAAATGACCCAGATATTGAAGTGGCATAATGGACTATGTCGACGTCCCCGGGATCGCCCCAGACAGATTGGAGAAGAGAAGATACCAATCAGCGATAGCATCGGGATGCCTAGGGGAGAACACACTCGTCATACTCCCTACAGGTCTGGGTAAGACTGCCGTAGCCCTGCTAGTGGCCGCAAGGATCCTGCACAAAGGGAAAAAAGTCCTGATGCTGGCACCTACCAAACCCTTGGTGGACCAGCACAGCGAGTACTTCTCATCCATGCTGCCGGAGACCCGGGTCGGGATGGTCAACGGACACATGCAGCCGAAGAAGAGGAAGGCGATCTTGGAAGACTCGGACCTCGTCGTCTCCACACCCCAATCCGTTTCCAACGACCTCGACAACGGCGTATACGATCTCTCGGATTTCGGCCTCGTCATTTATGACGAGGCCCACAGAGGCACCGGCAACTACGACTATGTGAACGTCGCAGGATATGTCCCCGAAGATGCCGTCTCCATGGGGATGACCGCCTCGCCGGGAAGCGACCTGAAGAAGATCGAGGAGGTATGCGGGAACCTTGGATTGACCCGCATAGATGTCCGTTCCGACGATGACCCAGACGTCTCACCTTATGTCCACGACACATATGTGAATCGCATAGTGGTGAACCTTCCCAAGGACCTCACCGACATATCGGACCTCCTCCGCAAGATGCTCTACAAGGATTTCGGAGACCTTTCGGCCCTTCACCTCACCAATCCGAACTGGCCTGCATCCAAAAAACACATGCTGACGATACAGGGGTCTCTGCAGATGAGACTGCGCAACGGAGAGAAGAGCATGACGTTGTTCCGCGGACTCAGCCTGACCTCCATGTGCATCAAACTCCTGTACGCCATTGAGTTGGCGGAGACCCAGGGGATGTCCCCCCTCCGCGCATTCCTCTCCAAGATCAACGAGAGCGGAGAGGACCCGAAAGGTCCCAAGGCCGACAGAGAGCTCGTCAAAAGAGAGGAATACAAACAGATCTGGCACATAATCGAATCCTCGGATGTGGAGCATCCCAAGGTGTCTCGCATAATGAGCCTGGTAAGCAGAGTCCTCAACTCGGGGGAGAGCTCCAAGATCCTGGTATTCGCCCAATACAGGGAGACATGCGACATCCTGGTGGAGAAATTGTCTCATGTGGAGAATGCTAAAGTCACCAAACTCATAGGGCAGGCCAACGGCGGACTGAAACAGAAAGAGCAGATCGAGATGCTGGACCAGTTCCGCAGCGGAGATTTCAACGTCGTGGTGTCGACCTCCGTAGGGGAGGAGGGATTGGACATAACAAGCACGAACGCCGTGATATTCTACGAGCCCGTGTCCTCCGAGATCAGGACGATCCAGAGGAGAGGCCGTACCGGAAGGAAGAACGACGGGGAGGTCTATGTCCTCATCGCGGCAGGTACGATGGACGAGGTTGTCGAAAGTGCCAGCAAGAAGAAGGAGGCCCTCATGAGGCAGAGGTTGGAGACACTAAGCCGCGACCTCCAGAAGAAACGCCCGGTCGATAGGAGACAGACTGAGATAGACATCTATTGATCTTCAGGGGATGGGATGATGCAGTTCGGGGATCTTGCGGAAGTATTCGACAGGTTGGAGAAAACCAGCAGCCGTCTGGAGATGACGGACATACTGGCCGAATTCTTCAGAAATGTGAAGCCTGAGGAGATCAGAAAGACCATATACCTCTCGGTCGGGAGACTCCACCCGGACTTCGTCCCTCTGGAACTGGGCATGGCCGACAAACTGGTACTGAAGGCGATCGCATCCGTATCCGGGAGAAGGTCGGAGGAGGTCGAGGACCTGTGGACGAAGACCGGCGACCCCGGTGAGGTCGCCGAGATGCTCATTGCCAAGAAGAAACAGATGACCCTGTTCTCCGAACCCCTGTCGTTCCAAAACGTCATCGAAGGCCTCACGGCCATAGAGAACGCATCGGGCAAGGACTCCCAGGACAAGAAAATGAAACTGCTGGCACGTATGCTCCACGACTCGTCGCCCCTGGAAGCCAGATACCTCTGCAGGATAGTCACCGGCAGGATGAGAGTCGGCGCCGGAACCATGACCGCAATGGATGCACTCGCCTCGGCATTCGCCTCCAAGGAGGATCGCCCCGATATAGAGAGGGCGTTCAACATAACGTGCGATATGGGATTGGTGGCGGAGACCCTCGCATCCGGAGGTCTTGATGCCGTGAAGGGGATAGAGGTCTCCGTCGGGAACCCGGTGAAGGTGATGCTCGCAGAACGCCTCCGCTCCCTCCCGGAAATAATGGAAAGATTGGGCGGCAAGTGCGCGTTCGAGTACAAATACGACGGCATTAGGGTACAGGCCCACATAAAGAAGGGGCTGGGAGGATTCGTAAAGCTGTTCTCAAGGCGTCTGGAGGACCTCACCTCCAATTTCCCGGACATAGGAGAAGCTCTTCTGAGACAGCTGAAGGGGAGGGAGGCAATAGTCGAGGGCGAGTGTGTAGCATACGATCCGGACACCGGGACCCTCCAACCTTTCCAGAACGTGACCCACCGGCGTAAGAAACACGGCATGGAGAAGGCGGTGGAGGACATCCCCGTCCGCATATTCCTTTTCGACATGCTCTACTGCGACGGCGAGGACTATACCCTGAAACCGTACTCCTTCCGCAGGATGAGGCTCGAATCGTCCTTCAAAGACGACGACTCCGAAAGATACGACCGTATTGGGTATACATCCAGGGCCATAATCGATTCGGACGAGAAGGCCCAGAAGTTCTTCGACGGGGCCATAGCGGCCAGATGCGAAGGGATAATGGCGAAATCCCTGTCCGAGGATTCGGTATACCGGGCGGGGTCGAGAGGATTCCTCTGGATCAAATACAAGAAGGACTACACCCAGGCACTCGTGGATTCTTTCGATCTGACGGTGGTAGGGGCGTTCTACGGCATGGGCAAACGCGCCGGGAAATACGGCGCCCTGCTGATGGCCGCATACGACCCGGACACCGGAAGGTTCGGTACCGCATGCAAGCTGGGAACGGGTTTCGACGATGCCTTCCTCGACGCCATGCCCGGCCTTCTGGAGAAGTACAGGTGCGAGACGAAGCCCGCATCCCTGGATGCGGAGATGGTCCCGGACGTGTGGTTCATCCCCGGGGTCGTCCTGGAGGTGACGGCTGCGGACATCAGCCTGAGCCCCATACACACCATAGCCTACGGGACTGTTAAGGAAGACGCAGGACTAGGGCTCCGCTTCCCACGGTTCACCGGAAGGGTGAGGGACGACAAGACCCCGGAGCAATGCACCACCGCCTCGGAGATCGTAGAATTCTACCGTATGCAGGAAGACCGTGACAACGGCGATGTAGAATGAAGACCCGGACCCGTTTCCGGTGTCCGGTAAGTGGTTTAAAAAAGGTCATCCCTTCAGGAGCAGCCTGCCTTCCTGAGGGCGAACACGATTATCCCGATGGCGAGCACCGCAAGTATGGCGGCGGCGACATAGATGAACATGCTGTCCACGTCATCGGAAGGCTCCACGATAGCGGATGTGTATGAGCTGGTGGCTGCGGTCGGGAGGAGGGAATAGTAGCCCCATCCCCAGTCGTAATATTTGTCGGCCTCTGCGGGAGCGGAGAACTGGTACTGGTCGAACACGATGGAGAACACGGTGCTCTCGGAGTAGTTGTTGGTCGGAACCCATTTCTCGCCCTGGGCGTAATAGATGGCGAATCCGTAGTACGGATCAGTATAGAACGTGCCGCTGACCTTGTACTCCACACCGTTTGCGGTTATGGACTTGACCCAACCGGTCTCGGTGATGTCATAAGTGAATCCCCTGGCATCGAGTGCGGACTTCAGAGCGGCGGCGAAGGCCTCGGAGGTGAGTTCCTTGGCATCCTGGGAGGGGATCCACGTGTTGATGCTGTCGGTACCGTTGTTCAGCTGGAGGTTGAAGCACCACTCGCTGCATACAGGGACGGACGGAAGAAGGGAATAGTAGAAGTCGTAGTTGTTGTAGTATATATCTGGATTCTCAGGTGCGGAGAACAGATACTTGTCGAACACGATCGCAAACATACTGCCTTCATCATATTCTTCCGTAGGGACCCATTTCACTCCGTCGGAGTAGTATATGGCGTATCCGTAGTAGGGATCGGTACCCCACTCTCCGGAGGAGTATTCGACTCCATCGACCGTGATCGAGGAGATCCAGTTGCCGGATATGGAGTATATGAATCCGGCTTTGTCGAAAGCATCCTTGAGTGCGGTGCCGAAACTGTCTCCGGAATGTACCCCGAGCCAGCTGGAATAACTGTTGGTACCATCGTTCAGTTGGACATAGAACTCGTATCCCTTACCGGCATCGGCCGAGGAATCATCGTTGTCGACCAGAGCCACCGCGGAGATGGAACAGACCATCAGGGCGGCGGTCAGGACGGCAATGCTTTTCATGTTGAATGCAACCATCTTATCACCAAATGGATTTATAATCCATATCATAACCACCGTAGATAAAGGTAATCGAAAAGAACTGATACCAGTAAGGCTGAAAATACATACAATGGACAAATCAGGCCCGAAATCCCTGTCACCATTTGTTTTTATACGACCTTCTTCTCACACCTTCCGATCGGATATGAAAGCAACGCGTCCGGACCACTCATCGCATACTGCCCGCTGCACAAGACCAGCGGTAGCAGGCGACGGCATTCTTCGGTCCGGCGTATTCCAGAGCTTGTCCGGTCACAACAACGGATGATGTCGCGAGTCGTCCTATGGCCCATGCCGCTTTGTAACACCTGTCATAGACAGCGTCACGCATCGCGCACGGGTTTTTCCAGACGGTATCCGGAACCGTACGGAAAGGAGGTTTTTGAGAAAATACGGAAAACAAAGGAGAATGAGATATGACATTCATAAAATACCAGCACGTCCAGCATTTCGGTGCGGACGAGACGGAAGGACTCACGGACGGGGTCTGCTACATCTTCCCGAAGATGGACGGCTCCAATATGTGTGCGTACACGGAGGACGGAGAGATCCGCTGTATGAGCAGGAACTGTATCCTGGACGGAGATCATCCGTTCACCAGGTATGTGAAGGGACATCCGGAGATCGGAAGAATCCTGAAGGAGAATCCCGGGATAAGACTGTATGGGGAGTGGATGACACCCCATGCGGTGAGGAGCTATACTGCGGATACATGGGAACATTGGTTCGTCTTCGAGGTATGCTCCGAAAACAAGCATCTCGAACATATGACCCAGACAGGCGAGATCCTCACCTGCGAAGGGGAATACTACATCCCGTACGACATCTACTCCAGACTTCTAGACGACTATGGGGTGGACTACATACCTCCCCTTGCGGTCATAGACCGGCCCAGCGGGAACGACATCCAGAAGATGGCCGACGAGGATAATGTCTGGCACATAACGGAGGGACAAGGCTGCGGCGAAGGGGTGGTCGTCAAGAGGTACGGCTACCGCAACAGATACGGCGAGACGTATTGGGCCAAGGTGATCAACACCCAGTTCCGCACCATGAGACTTAAACAGCGTCACAGGAGACTTTCCGACGGGGACACGACCCTCGAGGAGGTCATCGCAGAGAACGTGGTGACTTTGGACCTAGTCAACAAGGAATATGCGAAGATCGCCGAGACCGACGGGAAGGTGAATCAGGGAAAACTCCTCGGGATCGTATGGAAGTGCGTGATCGATGAATTCATCTGGGACATACTGAAGAAGTACCGCAACCCGGTCATCGACTTCGGCAGGTTGAGGGACAGCTGCCTCGACCTCGTCAAAGAGATGAGACCGGAGCTCTTCGGAGGCGTCCCCTTGGATGGTTCCGAGTAAAGGGCACTTACAGAACCTCTGGTAAACGAAACAAACCTTTTAGGGGGGATGACCCCCCGGACAAACCTTTATAATATAACGCGCGATGGAGCAGACATGCAGATTTACGTTGTGAGCAGGGAAGGAAAAACCCTCAGGCTGGGCCTAAAGAACCACAGCACCACAATCATCGAACCCCTTATCCAGGAGCTCAACCAGAACGAGGATGTCGAGTACTGCAGGTACATCGTCGACCACCCCGACCTGGACGACCCCTACCTCGAGGTCAGGGTCCGCAACGGAACCCCCGAGGAAGCCCTGAAGAAGGCATCCGCAGCCGTCGGGGAATACTTCTCATCCATCTCCGAGTGAACAGATGGCCTTCAGGGAGTGTACGACGGCCGAGAAGGACATCGGCATGCTGTACTACCTCAGCGGAGCCGACGGCACAGGAGGCCGTCTCAAGGCGAGGGCCGAGGATTTCGTGGTGGAAGAGGTATCCAAAGGTCCTGAGAGAGCGGAGAACGGGAAATACACCATCGCCACCGTCAAAGCCACCAACTGGGAATCGAACCGCATGATCCGTCTTTTCGCCCGCGAGATGGGCATGTCCCGCGAAAGGATCGGATTCGCCGGAACGAAGGACAAACGGGCCGTCACTACACAGCTCATGTCGTTCGAATGCCCTCCATCCCAACTGGAGAAGGTCCAGCTGAAGGATGTGGAATTCTCGGACATCTACACTGCCAGGAGGAACATACGTATCGGGGACCTTGTAGGCAACAGATTCAGGATCAGGGTCACCGGCTGCAGCAGACCGGCCGACGAGATCGCATCGATCGTCGGCGAGGTCGCGGCCGACATAAAGGCCAACAAAGGGTTCCCCAACTATTTCGGTGTCCAGAGATTCGGAGTCATGAGGCCCATAACCCACCTTGTAGGCGAGAGGCTCGTCAGAGGGGACATCGAAGGTGCCGTCAAATGCTACGTGTGCACGCCATCCAGTGACGAAAGCAGAGACAAGGAAGCCGCAGAATGCAGGAAGAACCTGTCCGAAAGCGACGACTGGGCTTCTCTCCTGAACTCCGTCCCCGATTCCATGAGTTTCGAGAAGGTCATGGTCCAGCACATGGCGGAGAATCCCGGGGATTGGACGGGTGCGATAGCCGCCATGCCTACCAATCTGCAGATGATGTTCGTCCATGCCTACCAGTCATATCTTTTCAACATCATGCTGAGCAGGAGGATAGAGAAAGGACTCCCGATGAACCGCCCGGTCGTAGGGGATGTGGTCGTACCCATGAGTGCCGACATGATCCCGTTGCATGAACAGCAGATCGTGGCCACCGAGAAGAACATCGACCTTGTGGAAAGACAGGTAAGGCTCGGCAAAGCATTCGTGACCGGATGTCTGTTCGGCAGCGATTCCCAGTTCGCCGAGGGCGAGATGGGTGAGATCGAGAGGAGAGTCATAGAAGACAACCGCCTGAAAGCCGAGGATTTCATCATACCCGGACTTCCCCACTGCAGTTCGGAAGGGGACAGGAGGGAGATCCTGTGTCCTGTGAAGGATCTGACGTACGAACCGGACCCCGACGGGTATATCGTATCGTTCTTCCTCCCCAAAGGCAACTATGCCACCTGCCTCATGAGAGAATTCATGAAGTCGGAGATGACCGACTACTGAAACATCCATTTCGGAATTTGTCAAAACGTCAGAAAGGATAAAAATGAGAAGAGGCGGGACATTCCCGCCGTCTTCGTTTCAATTCACCAGGGACATTATCATCCTGGCACCGAACACACCGACGTTCTGGTCGAGCATGACCTGTTCGATATCGTCCCTCGGGGATACGTTTTCGCTCAGCTTCACATACTTCTCCGGAATATCTCTAGGAAGCCTCGACCTGCGGCAACTCTGCATATAGGAAAGGAGGACTTTCGCCTCGTCGGCGTCCCTGGCCCCTCCGGCCACGTAGGCGGCCTCGACGGTTATCAGTTCCAGATCCTTGTTCTTCCCTCTGGCTATCACGTTGTGGGACAGGATCTCCATCCTCTCGAAATCGCTGGTCCCGACGATGATCTCCCCGTAATCGGGGATGTCCTCGAGATACCTGACGGCCTTCTCGGCGTCATCGGCCTCGATCCCCATGGAGTCCAGGACGTCCGGGTCGTTGCATTCGGCCCCGAGCATGTAGGCACGCCTCATGATCCTCTCCGCATTCCTCTTGACCTCCGGCGGAACGTCCTCGGTCTGCACCTCGTCCGGATAGAGACGGGACTTGAGGGTGTTGGCCTCGGTCCTGAGACCGACGCTGTTGAGGGCGGTGATGACGGCCTTGCAGTCCTCCTCGGAGGCGTCGTCGTATCTCACGAAATTCGCATAAGCGGCGTTGACACCGTCCCTGTCCTTCATGCCCTGGGCGATCCTGGCGAGAATGGCGAACGATTCGGCGCACGGCTGGCTCTCTATGGAGTCGCGTATCGTCTTACTGGCACCTTCGTAGTCCTTATCCCTGATCTGCAGGTTGGCCAGATGCCTGCCTGCCTCCGCTTCGTGCGGGTCGATCATAAGGGCCGTCCTGAAACTGGCCATGGCCGCATCCTTGGCACCCATGTTCTCCTGGACGGTACCCAGCTTCACATAGAGGGTCTGGCTCTTCATCCCGTTCTGAATGGCCTTGCCGTATGCGTCCACGGCACCTTCGAAATCGCCCTGTTCGGCACGGAGGTCCCCCGCGGATTCATAGAGCTCCCCGTTGGACGGATTCCGGAGTATGCATTGGGACAGGAACGCCTCGGTGATCCTTACATCTCCCGTCTTACGGTACACGGCCGCTCTGAACAGGATGTAGTCCGTATTGTCCGGATCGGCGGCCATGGCACGGTCCGCCATCCTCCCGGCCCCGACGATGTCACCGGCGGACAGCAGGGAACGGGCGATACCGATGATGGACTCCGGGTCCTGCATAGACCCGGCCTCGGCAGGCTTCCTTTCGGACTCCTTTCCCCTGACATCCTCGTTCTCGAGGGACGAATAGATGGTCGTAGCCTCCTCTCCCTTCCCGGTCTTGTAGAGGGCGTCGGCAAGTGCGCGCTTGGTCTTCCTGTCATAGGGGGAGGTTTTGAGGAGCTTCCTGCAGACCCCTATTACGGAATCGTTGTCACCCATGTAGACGTACAGGTCTCTGGCGGCGGCCATGAGACGTTCGGAATCGGGGTTGTTGGCAAGCGACTTCTCCACCAGCTTCTTGGCGCTGGCACTGTCGCCTATACCTATGTCAGCCTGCACCACGCAGCAGACGACGACGTCGTCGGGAGTGCCTTTTTTCATGAGCTTCTTCCCGATATACACGGCATCGGTGTACTTACCGGCGGCGAGGCAGATCTTCATCCTGATCTTCATGATTCCCTCGTTGTCGGGATCCGTGGCCTCGGCGAGGTCGATGAAGCTCAGCGCCTCGGAGTATCTGGCAGACTCCGCGAGGATGACGGCCTTCCTTGCCAAAGCATAGGACGACCTCGGATCCAGTTCGATGGCGTGGTTGAACGATTCGACGGCTCCTGCCTTGTCGCCTTTCTTCTCCTGCACGCACCCCTTGGATATCCAGTATCTGGGCTCCTTGGTGTTCATGAGGACGGCCTTGTCGTAGGCTCCCTCGGCAGACTCCAGGTCTCCGAAGGCCTCGTCGGCCATACCTTTGGAGTGCCAGATCTCGGCCTTGGGCGTCAATGCGGCGGCGGAGGCGAACGATGCGGATGCCTTCATGAAATCTCCTTTCGCATACTCCGCATTCCCCCTGAGCCTTCTGACGTCCGCAAGGGTCCCGAACTTGGTATCGTTGTCGGCACAGAGTTTGATGACCTCGGCATACTTCTTCTCGGAGAGGAGTCCTGATATGAGGGCTATGAAATCATCCGCCCCCGATATCTCCGGGATCAGGTTGGATGCGTTCGTGGACGAACGGAGAGCCTGCTCCAACTCGATCTTGGAAAGGGTGTCCGCGGCCTCTTTATTCTGCGGATCGAGCTCGAGGACCGCACGGCATACGTCCATGGTCTTCTCGTTATCCCCCGTCTCGCGATAGGCCTCCATGAGTGCCAGATGTCCGTTTATGCAGTTACTGTTGTATTTGACGGATTTCCTTCCGTAGTGGATGGCCTTGTTCAGCATCCTGCTGGCGAGACATACCCTGGACATCTGGGCGAGGACCTCCGGGTCCTTGTGATTCCTCTGAAGACCCGCCTTGGCATAGAGCTGTGCACCTCTCAGGTCTCCTTCCGACACGGATGCACGGGACATGACGACGCAGGCCGGACCGTCCCCGGGGTATGTTATGAGGATTACGGAGGCGGAGTTCTTGGCCTCGTTTATGTATCCCATCCTCAGCTGGGACTCCGATATGTGGACATAGTCGTCGTAATCGGACAGCTCGGATTCGAGGAACTCCTTCATCATCTGCAGGGCCTCTGCATTCCTGCCGATACCCATGTAGGCGTCTATCAGACCCCTCACGACCCTAGGAGACTCCGGATCGTAGGCCTCTGCATCCCTGTAATAGGCCAACGCCTTCTCGTACTCACCGTCTTTGGCATAGGATTCTGCGGTCTCGCAGATCACGGCGACGTTTCCAGACATGGACTGACATGCGGCCTCATACATGTTCTGTGCGGAATGCCAGTCCTTCTCACACATCGACATCCTGGCGGAGAGGAGACAATACCTGGGGTCCTTCTCCCTGTATCCGCGGGATGCGATGAGAAGACTCGTGGCCGTCTCTCTGCTCCCCATGTACCATTCACGGTAGATCCTATACAGGTCGTGCTCGGGAGTGCCGCTGTCGGGAGGTTCCTCGGGCGTCTTCCCGGCGGCGAGCATCTCACAGGCACGTATGTTGAGCCAATCCTTCTCAGGTACCAACTCCGTCAGCATCTCGTAGGCCTTGGCGTTTATGGGATCGGAGAGAAGGGCTGTCTCCAGATCCTCTATGGCCTCCTTCTTCCTCCCCAATACGACGTCCGCCTCGGCTTTGACGACATATAACATGGGGACGTCGGTGACTATGAATTCGCCGGAGTTGCCTTTGATGGTGGACAGGTACTGATAGGCCTTCTCCCCTTCGTTCTTCACGGCATAGCATTCGGCAGCCGCGAGGGAAGGGCACGTATCCTGGGGCCTCTTCTTCTTCACCAGGTCCTCTACGACGCTCTCCCAGTCGGAGGTCCCCTCCTGGGCTACCTTTTTTATGAGTTCTGTCAGGATGACTGAGTGCACTTGGCCGTCGTTCCCGAGGATCTTGTCGATCACCGAGGACAGGGCCTTCAGCCTGTCCTTTGACGAGTCGATCTTCTGGACGGCCTCCCAATCCTCAGTCTCCAGTTTGCTTCCGAAGACCGGCCTTCCATACATAGGTGGTGCATGCCCCCCTTATAATATAATTTATGCGCGCACGATATTGACAACCGTACGGACCGTGCATCGGAATGCTCTGGACGTGAATAAAAAGCATAGAGTAACCGTTATATACATCATCATTTTATCCGTCATTCAGTGCAACCATAATCTAGCTGGTTAGGATTCAAGCCTTCCAAGCTTGCTACTCGGGTTCGAATCCCGATGGTTGCACCAATTATGCATCCATTCTAGTTTCCTTATCAGGTTTCTTCTGATTCGAGTCCACCTCTGTGTTTAAAGACCACGTCGTTTGCATCTACTCGTACGGGTATTTCCATCGAACAGCGGCCACACACATGTCACGTTTATAAAGACAGAACACGTACTTCGTTAGATTATCGGATGTCGTACCGACATGGAACGATAACCGGGATCTAAAACAAGGAGGAAGGAAAATGTGCATGGCAGCCACCTATAAGGACAAGGACCACTACTTCGGACGCAACCTCGACCTGGAGATATCCTACGGCCAGAAGGTCGTCGTGACTCCCCGGAACAAGGAGTTCGCATACCGTCACGAGAATGCGGAGAAGACACATCTGGCACTTATCGGGATGGCCGCCGTGGTCGATGGATGCCCTCTCTACTTCGATGCCACCAACGAGAACGGCCTGAGCATGGCCGGCCTCAATTTCCCAGGCAACGCATACTATGGGGAGATGAAGGAAGGATCCCACAACATAGCCCCCTTCGAGTTCATACCGTGGGTACTCTGCAAGTGCTCCACGGTAGAGGAGGCGAGGGCCCTGATATCCGGGACGAATCTCATCGATGAGGATTTCAGCGATGCTCTGCCGGCCTCCCCCCTTCATTGGATCGTCTCCGACAGGGAGTCGTCCATCGTCGTGGAATATATGGAATCGGGCCTGTCGATCTACGACGACCCGGCCGGGATACTTACCAACAACCCGCCGTTCCCGTTCCACATGCACAATCTGGCCAACTACATGAACCTGTCAGCAGGTGTCCCGGAGAACAGATTCTCCAAGGACATCGACCTCAGGCCTTACAGCAGGGGGATGGGTGCCATGGGACTCCCGGGAGACCTGTCCTCCGCATCCAGATTCGTCAAGGCGGCGTTCACCAAGCTGAACTCCCTGTCCGACGGGACGGAGGAAGGGGGAATGACCCAGTTCTTCCACATAATGGACTCCGTACAGCAACAGATGGGGTGTTGCTATCTCGGTGACGAGAAGTACGAATACACGATATACACGTCATGTTGCGACACCGACAAGGGGATCTACTACTACAGGACCTATGGAAACAGCCAGATAACGGGGGTGGATATGCACCGCACCGATCTGGACTCCGATGTCCTGGCCGAATTCCCCCTGGTGGAAGGACAGCACGTCCTGATGCAGAACTAAAGGGTCAGAGGTCTTCAGGACCGCATGTGCCAGATCCTTCGTTTTCGGAGGACTTCCCTTTATCGGCGGCCTCCGACATCCGGGATCTGGCGCCCTTTTTGACCGGAGGGTTCCTCACCAGGATCCTGACGAACATCCCGTCGTAACCATATACCTTGACACTTCCGCGGTCCTCCGCCACCATGACGTCCACCATGTCGAAGCGGAATCCTTGGACGAACTGACGGATATCCCCCGAGAACACGGCAGCATGGGGAACGTCGTCACCCTTCATCTTCTGGACCAGCATCCGGACCGAGTGGTCCTCCCCTCTTAGCTCTATGACGGTCTCGCGCTCCACCGGACCTTCATACACGTTCTTCCATCTGGCACTGTCCAAGAAGACGTCCAGGTCTGACGGGGTCATGTACATATGGCGGTCGGCATGCAGCATATCCTCCAATGCGACGAGGTTCTTCTCTATCTTGCTCGCGGGGGACGGCACCCATATGCCTTCGCGGGTCAGGATCCACATGTAGATCACATGTACGGCGATCATGGGGAACGTGGTGTAGTAGTCGACGATGATATCGTCCAAAGGTTCGCCCGAGTACCATTTCATGAATATCGGTATGACCACCATCAGGACCTGTACCCCAGACAGGATCAGGAGCTTATTGACCACGTTCCTGTATTGGAACAGATATGCGACCGAGAATGCCATCTCGGCGACCCCCAGGAGGATGGTGAAGAAACCGAGGAAGAAGTCATACCCATACTCATCATCACTCATGAAGAACAGATTCTGCAGGATGGTGGCTATACCCAGCGCCATACCGCAGATGTAGACGCTCCTGCGGCTCTCCATGTCGCGCCGGTATATGATCCAGATGCCTGACATCAGGACCACGGCGTAAGATGCCATCACCAGCTCCGATTTGTATTCAGGAGCGAACGATACTGCCTCCATATAGATGTAGTACAGTCCCGCCACCAGCATGGCCGTTCCCAATATGAGGACCACAGGTACACCGCCGACGTATATCTTCGGCTCCTTCATATCCCCACCCCCTCGTACTCGGGATCGTCCACCGCCAGCTGCATGCAGACGCCTTTCTTCCCGAATATACGCACCCAGCTGCATATCGACGGGTCGCCGTCCGTACAGACGGAATCCGCTTCGAACCTGTAGGCTTGGAGTATGGTACCGTCCAGATAGTCGGAGATGGTGAAATAGATGGATTCGGACCCCTTCCATTTCTGCATGAGGACCTCGGACCCTTTGCCCTTGTTCTCTATGACGAACCGGTATTCGCACTCGGCGGGACCGCCGTCGTCCACAGGATACCAGTCGGACCGGTCCTCGAACACCTTCGCCAAAACCAGGGCCGTCTCACGGGGTATGGACGTCCTGGGGTCGGTATACTGTATACACCTTATCTTGTCCAAGGTATCGTTGTGTATCGCCAGGATGTCGGAGGAGCGTAACTCCTCGGAATCCAGGATGCCTATGAAGAAGGCGTACATGATGGACATTACGAAGGCCCCGGGCATCAACTTCATGCAATCCACCAGACCCAGCCCGGCATGCATCAGGGTGATGAACAGCGTCACATACACCATTAGAAGAAGGAACGTGCTTATCATCGCAAGCCTGCGGCCCCTGCTTACCCCTTTGAGATATGAACGCCCGGAGATCATCAGATTGATCGCCAAGGCGCAGACCACGATGCTGACCATCCCGTAGGGATTCCCCGGCTCGATCGACGGAAAAGAGAATATGAATCTGTAAAAACCAAGTGCCAGCGCATATATCCCGACTGCACGGAGAAGGTTGCGGTTACGGTCCAGGATGATAACCGCACCGCCGACCAGCATCACGATATAGCTGAGGGCGAGAAGCCATGTCAGCGTCGTATACTCGTCCGTATATGCATAGATCAGCTGCACGGCCCCGAAGGCGACCATTAGTGCGGCCAGGATGTAATTAGAAAGACCCAGCACGACATCTACGGAACGATGGACGTATCCGTTTAACTCCTGAATGGATGTTGCACCCACAATGGTCACTCTTCTCTGAACGTCCCAACTCCGTCCAGTCTTAATACACTTCCCATCGTATATCAAAAAATATAGAGATCCAGGAAGTTGGGTGCATCTGAGATCCGTGCCAGGAAGGGAACGCCGGGGAACCCCCGACGGACCTCGTTCCCGTCAATGCTTGTTGACGAACGTCTTCTGGTTGTAAAGACTCTTGGACTTCTTATCGAGCTTCGTGGCCTTGTTCCTGGCCTTGAGCTCCCGCCTCTCCGCCTTATCCATCTTATCGGACATCGGATCATCTCCATGACGGCAGAGATGCAGCCGGTTTATACGGATATCGGAAAAAAAGTGTTTGCCCGCCCTTGCAGGCGGGCCGTCAGGTTTATGCGGCCGCCTTCCTGGAGTGCAGGAAGTACGCACCGGCGAGAGCGATGATGGCGACTGCGGCCACCGCTCCTCCGATCAGGAGCCAGTTGGTCCCGTTGTCATCGCTGTTGCTCGGGTCGGGGTACGGGTCGCTTCCGGCGTAGAAGTACGAGTAGTCGTCGGTGGAGAACTTGAAGTACTTCACCCCGTCGATCTCGACGATCTCGGACTGGATTACGGTAGCGAAACCGAAGTCGTTCACATGATACAGGAAGGTGTCGGAACCGGTCACGGGCAGATATACCACCGCATCACCGCTGCAATCCAGGATGTATGCGTCATGGCCGTCGTAGACGGTCTTGGTCGCAACGACGTCGTACGTCTTTCCCTGATTGCTCTTCCCATCTATCTCCCAGAGGACTCCCGAGGACGTCTTGACCGTCACGGTGCCATCCGAATCTTCGGGAATGACGAAACGGGCACCGTCGTCACCGATATCGGTGACCTCGCCCGTCTTCACTTCGCTCAAGGTCCCGTAGTAGGGAGTCAGATAGAGGTCGTAGGAGTATCTGTAGATACACTTCCACTCATACACATCCTTCCCGGTATCCGACAGGACCCCTACGGCCTTGCCGAACTGATTCACCATGAACAGCGGCACCTTCCCTTCGGGGGCCTCTATGGACAGAGTCGCAACGCCATCGTATTGGCATTCGGTCTTCTTCTCACCGTCGACATAGATGGAGAACGTAGCGGGATCGTTCACCGTGGCCTCCAACAGATTGAGGGAATCCCCGGGCTCGATGGACATGGTCTTCGTTTCCTTGTCATATGTGAAACCGGAGATGTCGGATACATCGTCACCGACATACCCCTCCCAGGGATGCATGAAGAACGTGGGTACGCCGTCGACGTACTTCACACCCAGATCCGCATTGAGCATACCATATGCGCTCAGACAGTAGTTGTTGGCCACATCCCCGAAGAAATCCCAGGTCGCGAAGGAACCGGACACCTTGCCGCCGTCCTGCACGTAGAACGAGTCGACGATGAGCAGGGAATCCCCCTCGAAGGTTATGCTTGCACCATCGGGAATGATCTCGACCTGCGTGACCAAAATGTTGTCGAACAGGTCGATCGGGCACAGTATGTCGGAATCTACGTCCCCTCCGTTGACGGAGACCGTTCTGTCGTTACCGTTGGATGTCAGTTCCAATACGCCTCCGTTTGCGGAATCTATCCAAGCATGTATGCTGTCCACGGAATACTCCTTGCCTGCAACACCGCTCAGGTTCTTCACGGATATGTCGCAATCCTTGTATGCGGCAGGATCCCGACAGAAATGAAGAACGGACCCTTCATGGACATCTCCTTCACACTGAAACTGTAATCGGTGTCCATGGACAGCGACTTGATGGACAGGTCGGCACCGTATACACCCGCCTTTACATCCCCCAAAGACACGGAGGTGTATCTCCCCTCGTCGGAGAAATCGAATGCTGCTTTTCCACCGTCTACGGACAGCATCATCCTCCCGCCTTCGATGTAGCCCTTCATGTAAAGGGATACATCGGCGGAACCGCTGAAATCGAACTTATTCACGGTGACCGTGTCGTCGGCGTAGATGGATTCCACATTACCGCCGAACGAGACCTTGGCATCTGCCTCGAACTTCTCGAGGGTGATACTGGGATTGGACAGGGCGGCATTGATACCGCCCACACGTGCCTCTGCGGAAAGCATTGCCACCGTCTTCACACCGGCATCTGTCTCGGAAGAGGTGTTGTCGAGGGACACGTCGAATCCGATGCCGCTGACCTCGAGGTCCAGCATGCTGGATCCCTCGACCTCCACATCTATGTTCCCGATGCTGAGGCTGACGGAGAAGTCGACGTCGCGCATTCCCGCGACCGACTTTGCCAGATCGTCCATGTTGCCATATATGCTATAGGACACGCTGTCGAGTTCGTAGAAGTCCACGAGCCCGCTTATGGGGTCTTTGATGAAGCGATCCATGGCGGCATAGAAATCGGAGACGTCTTCGTCATCCGCGAATGCCCATTCACACTCGGAAAGGTCTTGGACATCGTCGAATATGTCCTCGAAATCGGTGGATTTCCGGGGAGGGATACTGGGGACGTCGACATCGTATCCTCCGGAGGAGACCAAGGCCATTATGTCTGCGAGTGCCGCCTCCGCATCGAGGGAGGCACGCACATCGCTTACCTCCACCCTTATGCTGTTGGATCTGGACTCTTCTGCGGACTTGATGATGACGTCCTGGGTTATGTCGGCCGATACATTGGCCAAAGACAGTCTGGCGGAGACCTTTGCAGCACCGGTCTCGGAGACGGAGACGTCGAGACCGAACTCGAAGCCCTTGATCTCCACGTCCGCCTTGGGGTACGCCTTTTCCAGGCCACCGAGGTCGAGTTTCATATCGGCCTTGACGCTGACGGAGACGTTCCCGCTCTTGAAGGAGATCCCCTCGTCCTCGCTGTTGGCGAGCGTCACGTTGGCGGACATGCCTACGGATATGTCGAAGAAATCCTCCTCGGAGATGTTCATATTCATGTTGGCTTTGAGGACTGTCGTGGGGTCCCCATAACTGACCGACACGCTTCCGTCTCCGGATACGGAGACCGTATAGGAAGTGTCCTCTCCGGTCGGATAGGTTATCTCGATCCCTCCGATGGTGAACGATACGGCACCGCTCACGGTAAAAGAGGGCGTTGAGGACGAAATCGAATAGTTGAATCCGACGGAGTTATCCTTGACGGCCTTCACAGACGTGTCGCCGACTTTGATGACGGTCCCCTCCGAGAAGGCCATCCCGATGGACCCCTCCGATCCATTGGAGGAATACGTCCCATCCAAGGATATCTCGGTCTTCTCTTTGAAAGTATAGATGTTGAATCCCATGTCCATACCCAGGATCTTTCCGAGGGATACGGCGACCGATGCGCCCTTCTCGAAAACGAATACTGCGGATCCCTGGGCAGTTACGGAGATATCCACAGCAGACAATATGAGCACGTAACCGTCGGCGACGCGCACCTGTCCATCGGAATAGAATACGTATTTCCCCTCCATCACGTTGTTCTCGCTGTCGGGGCCTACCTCGATGACGGTCTCTATCTTTTCAGACGGTTCTATGATCTCTCCATTGCCCTTGCCTTCGATCTCGATGGAGCCTATGATGGCCGACGGATCGAAACCGGCAATAGAACCGAGATCTATATCTGAAAGCGACGGCCAGGAGGCCGGGTCTGACGAATACTCATAGGTCACAGGACCGGCCACCTCGGCATCCCCTCCGTCCGAGGAGAACACCGCCGCAGACGGCATGACCATGCATAGGGCGACGACAAAAGCCATCGCCACCGAATATTTTGTTTTGATATACATCCCTCCGAATCTTCTACAAAGAATGGGTTTGATAATGTATCCTTATGTCAATATATAAGACTTGTAACAAACAGGATAGTATGCCTTCTCTCAACATATACACGTTAATACAATTGTACAAAATATCCGGATTTTTCCGATTGTAATGATTACATAGGCACATGTGACGAAGTATTTCCGCACATATCCATTAACGCATATTAACGGATATTGTTTATAGTGACAGACCGATTCCAATGACATGAGTGGAAGGTGGCCAGCCTTCCGCCATTGAAGGAGAGAGAGTTTGAAATGGCAGAGATGCAGACACTGTTCCCGTTCGTCCGTATCGTGAAACAGGATAAAATGAAAAGGGCATTGCTTCTGAACGTCGTGGATCCCAGCATCGGAGGGGTCCTCATCAAAGGGGAGAAAGGTACGGCCAAATCCACGGCCGTGAGGTCTATGGCGCAGTTCCTGCCCGCAAGGCCCGCCGTGAAAGGGTGCGCATACCGTTGCGACCCCCGCTACCCCAAGAGGCTCTGCGCAGACTGTCAGGCAAGGATCGCGGCCGGAGAGGAACTGGAGACCGTCAAGGTCCCGATGAAGGTCATCGAACTCCCGCTCAACGCCACCGAGGACAGGGTATCCGGTACCCTCGACCTCGAATATGTGCTAAAGACAGGAAAGAAGAAATTCGAACCCGGGGTCCTCGCATCCGCCAACGGCAACATACTCTACGTCGACGAGATCAACCTGCTGGACGACCACATCATCGACCTGCTTCTGGACTCCGCCGCCATGGGAGTGAACTATGTAGAGAGGGAGGGGGTGTCGTTCTCCCACCCCGCGAGGTTCGTCCTCGTAGGTACCATGAATCCCGAGGAAGGGAACCTCAGACCCCAGCTGCTGGACAGGTTCGGACTGTCCGTGGAGGTCGAAGGAGAGGACAGCATAACGACCAGGACCGAGGTCATCAAGAGGAGGCTCGCCTTCGACGCCGACCCCGAGGCCTACGTCGACTCGTGCAAGGACGAGCTGAAGGCCCTCACCAAACAGATCGAACAGGCCAGGAAACTCATAAACGAGATCCCCGTGGACGATAATGCGGTCACCATGGCCGCCAAGCTGTCGATGAAGTTCAGCATGGAGGGGCACAGGTCCGACATCACCCTCATCCGCGCCGCCAGGGCCAACGCCGCCCTCGCCGGAAGGAAGAAGATCACCAAGGACGACATGAAGGACGTCGCCGCACTCGTCCTCGCCCACCGTATCAAGAGGAACGCTTTCGACAAGACCAAGTTCGACGAGAGCGAGGTCACGGAATGTCTCGCCAGAATGTGAACGGCAACAGCCTTCCGTTCTCCGCCATCTATGGAAACGAGACCGCCAAGACCGCGTTGCTGTGCGCTGCCGTGAACCCGCACATAAAGGCGGTCCTGATCAAGGGCCTGTCCGGGACCGGAAAGACCGCCCTGGCACGTTCGGTATGCGGCATAGACCCGGGGAAGAAGGTCGTCAACGTCCCCCTCAACGTCACCGACGAGCAACTGTTCGGGGCCATAGACTTGGAGCTCGCCATAGCCACCGGCAGCGTGGAACTGGGCGAGAGCCTCCTCATGAGGGCTAACCGGAACTACCTCTATCTGGACGACGCCGACCTGTTCGATGCGAACGTCCTCACCGCCATGCTCAACGACGTACGCGACGGGAAGGTCTACATCGAGAGGGAGAACATCTCGACCTCGTACAGGTGCAACACCACCGTACTGGCCAGCATGAATTCCAACAGGAAGTACATCGACAAGCACGTCCTGGACTGCTTCGACATGTGCGTCACCATGCGTAAACCCAAGGAATCGGACGAATGCGAGGAGGTCATCAGGAGGAACCTGTCCTTCTACGATGGGACGTTCTCCGAAAGCAGGGACTTCGCGGCCGACGACAGGGAGCAGGCCAAGGCCGTCAAGGCCGCCAGGAAACTCCTGCCACAGGTACACATATCCCAGAAGCAGATGCGTAACATAGCCAGGATCTGCAAGGCGATAGGTGTGAAGGGATGCAGGGGCGCCATCTCCACCGCACAGGCGGCTCTGGCACTCGCCGCCCTGGCCGGAAGGAAGCGCGTGACCGACACCGATACCGCACAGGCGGCGCTCCTCTGCCTGGAACACAGGCGTACCAAACGCCAGGTGAGGAAGGAGAAGAAACAGTACAACCCGCTGGAGACCGGATACAACCCCCTCGGAGGGATAAAGAGATTCATCCACGACGAGAAGGGCGAGACCACGGAATCCAAGATCGTCAAGGGGATGAACGAGAACGACGTCACCGTGGCACAGGTCAACTCCGGAGAGGCCTTCATCAAATCCGAGGATATGGAGGATGTCGTCGCCACCATCGGTGAGACGTTCGAGGCCATCGACCTTCTGGAGGCGGAGGACAGCAACGGCTCCTTCTCAGGGGACGACGTCGCGAAAAGACGTTATGTAGAGAGTACGGACCGTAACGGGAAGTATATCAAATCCCGCGTCCCCAACGGAGGGTACCCGGACATCGCCTTCGATGCCACCATCAGGGCGGCCGCACCCTACCAGCAGAAGCGCCAGAAACCCGGTGACGGCGGAGTGAAACTGGAGAAGCAGGACATAAGGGAGAAGGTCAGGCAGAAGCAGATATCGTCCACGTTCCTGTTCCTTCTCGATACCAGCGGCTCCCTGATAATCCGCAACAGGATGAGCAAGGTAAAGGCGGCCATGATATCCATGCTGAGCACCCACTACGTCAAGAGGGACAGGGTCGGTCTGATGACCTTCAACGAGGAGAGGATAGACCTGATCCTCCAGCCCACCAGGGCAGTGGAGCAGCTGGAACCGATCATCGATGCCATAGCCGTGGGGCAGGGGACACCTCTGAGCGCCGCGCTGATCAAGGTGTACGAATACATGATGCCTTACACCCTGAAGCATCCCGACGAGAAGTGCCACATCGTCCTGATAACGGACGGGAAGGCGACACAGGCGATGGATAGCTACAAGGACCCCATCAAAGAGGCCTTGGAGATATCCAAGATGGTGAACATACCTAATTCGGATTGGATCGTGATAGACTCCGGTCTAGGTTACACCAAGAACGACATCCCCAAGATGCTGGCCGAGAACCTACACGGGAAGTTCTTCCTGCTGGACGACCTGGAGGTCAAGGACGACAAACCCAACATCTGGAAGGGTTGGTCGGAGACCTATACGGGCGTAGTCGACCACCTCAACAAATGAACGTCCTCGGGACACGGGGGATCTCTCCCGACGTCCCGAGGCCCCTTCATCCGGACACTTCGGGAAGGACCTTCACAGGTATCTTCCCGAAACCGGCCCTTTCCATGAAACCGACACCGCATACCGCGACGTCCACCATGGCGGGGTCGCACAGAAGGACGGTATCCTTCCCTTCCATGCACCTTATCATGCAGTTCTCGGGAGCGCCGTAGAAGAATTCTATACCTACATTGGCGATGTCCTTCGCACGTCTGACACTTTTTCCGTATATTCCCCTGGAGGCTTCCGACAGACCCGCGGAGTCCAATGCCGCATCCACCGCCTTGTCGTCGGCACCGGCCAAAACAGGCATTATGTGAAGGGTACCCGTCCCGGCCTTCGGCGGGACGGTCTTGCTGATAAGCTGCGCCTCGGTCCTCGGGAACGGGGACGGATCCGTTCCGCGCATGGACGACAGACCCTCGTTCATGAGGAACACCTTGGGTGGAAGGAGACCTGCCAGATAGACGGACGGTTTGTCCGCGTAGAATGGCTCCGGTTCCCCGGAATAGATGCATCTCCCGTTCTGCATAACATGTATCTCGTCCGCCCAGGCATAGGTGAGGTCCGTGTCGTGGGAAGACATCACAACGGTCGTCCCTTCACGGTGCAACTGTTCCACCAGTTCCATCACCTCCGACGCCATCTGCGGATCCAGACCGGCGGTGGGCTCGTCCATGATAAGGACCTTCGGACGCATGGCGAGGACGCCGGCTATGGCGACCCTCTTCCTCTGGCCGTAGGAGAGACGCATTATCCCGCTCTTCCTGAAATCCTGCATCCCCACCATGAACAGGGCTTCCTCGACCCTCCTCTCGACCTCGTCCTTGGAAAGACCCAGATTCTCCGGTCCGAACGCCACATCCTGTTCCACGACCGGACGGAACAGCATGTCGTCGGGGTTCTGGAACAGCACGGCGACGTCGGTGCGCATCCTCGTCACGCTCTTCCTGCGGTACGAGATAGGCTCTCCGTTGTAACGTACGACGCCTGATTCCGGCTTATATAGGGCGTTCAATATGCCGAACAGCGTGGATTTACCGGCCCCGTTGGCCCCGATTATGGCGGTCTTCACCCCTCTGCGAACCCTTACCGTGACATCGGAAAGAGCAGGCTGGCACTTCTTCCCGTAACGGTATGTGACCCCTTCCGTCTCCAGGACGTAATCGCTCATCCTATCACCTGCATGTCTATGTCCGCTCCGAATACGGAAAGCCTTCCGGCCTTCTCCCTGACCATCGGCTCGTAGACAGAATCGTAAATGAGGACCGAATCCCTTCCGAGAACGGCCTCGGAAAGACAGGAATCGATCCCGTCGAAGTAGAAATCGATCTTCTCCGACTCGTCCGTGGCGGCATATCTCGATTCCGTCCCGTACAGACCGATGCGGGCACCATCCCCGGCCTCCCTGACGGCCTCGGCATAGCGGTCCCCCACCGGACCTCCGGAATATGGGATGCAGAATATCCTGCCGGTGACGCCGTTCCCGCCGCCGAACTTGGCGAGGTATTCGCTGACCGTCTTGGGATAAGGCGACTCGTCCACCCCGGAGATGGAGGAGATCTCCCGGTTCATGCTGAAAGTTGACGGCCTCAGAAGACCGCTGAGGAGGACGTTGTCTATGTCCTCGTAGAATCCTTCCGAATCCCCTCCGTAGATCATATGGCCGTGCCTGAGCACGCGGACACCGTCGGCCCACGCATATGCCAGATCTACGTCGTGTGTCGATATGATGACCGTCACTCCCTCCAGATGGAGTCTTTCGGCCAGCTCCATGACCTCCATGGAAGATTGCGGATCGAGACCTGCGGTGGGCTCGTCCATTATCATAACCTTGGGTCTGACAGCAAGGGCACCGGCTATGGCGACCCTCTTCCTCTGACCCCCTGAAAGCTGCTGCAGAGGAGACCAGCGGTAATCCGACATCCTGACGTCGCGCAGTGCCCTGTCGATCCTCTCGCCGACCTCGTCCCTCGGGACGCCTATGTTCATCGGTCCGAAGGCCACGTCCTCCTCCACCGTCGACGAGAACATCTGTTCGTCCGGATTCTGAAGGACGACCGCGACTTCGGAACGGAGTTCCGTAAGACCCTCTTTGGTGTACTCCACCGGCTTTCCGCGATAGATGACCTCCCCTTTGGAAGGCTTGTATACCCCGGTGAGGCTGTAGAACAGGGTGGTCTTCCCGGCACCGTTGGCCCCGAGGACGGCGGTACGTCCGTTCTCCGGTATGCTGAGATCCACATCCTTGAGGACGAACGGCAGATTGTCGTGGTGTCTGAAACTCACCCCTTCCATATTGAAGACATCCAAGATTGTCACCATCCGAACAAGGGCGAGAGCAGTCCCGCCATATCGTTCCAATTTACGAGGTCGCGTCCGAAAACGAACAGGGCGGCCGCGGCCGCCAGAGTGACCAGGACCCAAGCCCAGGAGATATTCCTGGGCATGTTGTATACAGGGAAGTACCCCTGGTAGTTCCTGCAGGCGAGGGAAGACTCGGATTTCTCCGCCAGCTCCATGGAGAACATGAACGTTCCAACCATGGCGCCTGCATACGACCTCATGGTGCGGACGGGACCGTTGTATCCGAGACGGCACTTGGCCGCCTTGAGCATCACCAGCATCCTCTCCAACAGAAGGAATGCGTATCTGTATATCAGAACGACGACCTCCACTATCTCCTTCGGCATCCTCAGCTTCCTGCATGCCTGTGCCAGATGCGGTATGGGGGTGGAACTGGCGAAAGACAGCATCAATGTTACACCGGCGATGGCCCTGAAGAAGACCAGCCAGGCCTGATTGAGGCTTTCCTGGGTCATGTACATGTCGAACCACAGGATCTTCCCGGACAGGAGGGCCTCCTGGGAGTGGTCACCCAGTATTGATATGAGACCGCATCCGATAGCCATGATGAGGACCGCCTCCCCTATGGCGAGGAGGATCACCGGCGGAAGCTTCATGTTGGTGGAATACGCCATAAGTGCCAGACCGATACAGAAAGTGATCATCGGGACCACTATGCTGTCCGTTATGAGACCGACCACCAGGAGGGCTAGGGTGAAGAACAGCTTCCCCAGAGGCGACCAGTCCACCATCCTGGAGCTGTAGGCGAGCTCGTCCATCTCCACCTGGTCGCTGGACGACCCTCTCCTCTTCGCTTCCGGAACGGCCTTCCTCCTTATTTCGGGGGGCCGGGGCTCTCGTGGCCCCTCTTTATCGAACTTCTTCCGGGCATACGACATACCTATGAAGAAACCGATTATGACGGCACCGATGGCTGCCTGCAGAGCGAAAAGCAGGGATTCCGTCTCCCCGGGAAGCTCGTAACTGCCCCATATCCCCTCGGTCCACTGTATGAAATCCTCCGCATTGTCCATGATTATGCCAGACCCGACATCGTCGGATCCGGCGAACTCGAACCCGTTGGCCGCCCCGTATGCGAGTATGACCACCAGGACTGCGGCGATGACCGCGAAGCATGCCATATAGAACTTCTTCGACACGGGCTTCTGTGCGGATTCGTCGCCGAAGATCTCGGGACGGGAGGTGACGAGATATCTGGCGAACATGGCGAAGATTATCCCCTCTATGAGTGCCAGAGGGATCTGGGTGACGGCATATGTCGTCATGAAATCCGCAAATGCCTGCATGACCCCGTTGGCGTGGTAGCAGATCGTGAGCTGCACCGAGGTGAAGACGTAAGTCATCAGATCGGCGAAGAACGCGGCAAAGAACATGGAGACCGGGACGCTGGCCCTGAACTTCCTGAAAAGGGCCCAGAAGAACATGCCCACTATAGGTCCCACGACACCCATGGACACGCAGTTGGCGCCCAAGGTGGTGAGCCCGCCATGTGCCAGAAGCAAAGCCTGGAACACCAGGACTATCAGGGATAGGACCGAGCAGGCGCATACGCCGTAAAGGACTACGGCCAGACCGGTACCGGTAGGATGGGAGCTCGAGCCCGTGGCTGACGGAAGCTTGAGCGATGACAGGAGGAAGATGAAGGCCCCGGAAAGAGCCACCGTCATCTTCTGCTCCGGATGTTCACGAATGATCCTGATTATCTTCCTAGCACCTACCGCCACGAACGGGATCATCACCAAGAACCAGATGATGCACCATTCCAACGGAAGATACCCTTCCATTATGTGTATCTCAAATTCCCCCGGAGACCGCTTAGATGCGGCTTATGTCCCCAACTTATATCAACGGATAATACGTCCAATTCCTATAAAAACCCGTTGGATTGATTATCCAACTTGTCGTCAACCCTACTTCTCAACCCGTTACCACCCTTTATATACACACTTAAGGTTGTCAATCCTCATATGGAATCTCGCGCAAAGGCGGTGAAAGAGATACTCGTCGGCATAGTCGTCGGTATCGCATCGATGCTTCCCGGTATCAGCGGAGCGGTGATATGCGTCTGCTTCGGCATATACGAACGTCTTGTCCGCGACGTCGCACGCCTGCGCGTCTACCTCAGGAAGGATTTCTGGTTCATACTGTTCCTTCTTATCGGTATATTGATCGGTACACTCGTCTCCGCGAAGATACTCTCGGGCGCCATGGACAAGTACCCGACGGAGTGCCAGTTCCTCTTCGCGGGACTCATAGCCGGACAGATACCCGCCGTCTATCATATGACGAAACCCAGGGAGAGCGCTTGGACGAGGGCGAACTGGGCCGCCCTTGCGATAGGATTCGTGATAATGGGCTCCATGCTCATAATGTACTTCACAGGAGGCAGCGACGATGTGATCCTGGGACACGACGCCGCCGGGATGGTCGTAATGTTCGTCGTGGGCATAGTGGTGGCCATATCGGCCATGGTGCCCGGGATCAGCCATTCCACCATCCTCATCGTATTCGGACTGTTCACCCTGTTCACCGACACGATCAGCAACCTGGACGGGGCGTTCCTCGTCTCCATGGCCGCCGGAGCGGTGGTCGGACTGCTGGGATTCTCCAAGATCGTCCACTATGCCTTGGAGCACCACCACAGGAGCACTTCTTTCCTGATCTTCGGACTGACCGTCGGATCGCTCGTAACACTGATCATAACATCCGTGGGGGATGCCGAGAACATCACGCACATATTGGCCGGGGCCGTCATGTTCGTCATAGGCCTGGCCGTCGGGATATGGTTCATGAGGAAAAGTGCGGAACAGGAGTTCTCAGAGGAACCCGAGTAAGATATGTCGAAGAACGGGTTTTATCTACCTAACTACATGCGGCAGATGATATCATGTTCTGTCCTAAGTGCGGTTGTATGCTGCCGGACGGATCCTCCGTCTGCAAGGAGTGCGGTTACAGGATCGGCAGGGGACTGAGGGATTCCCTCTGCGAAGAGCAACCGACCGACGACCCTGTCCGGACTTCCTCCAGCACCCGCGCCGTTAAACACGAGGTGACCGTCGTGGCGGGGATCGCCCTGTCTCTGACAATGATCGTATCGCTGTTCCTGGAATGGCTCGGCCCCGGGATATCCGGATTGGGGCTGGTCATGGACGGACCTGACATCGGAAGGGCCTCGGACGTCTTCTGCTTCGTTCCTCTGGCCATAGCCGTCATCGGAGTGTTTCTGACGGTACACTTCGCTTTCGGTATCGGTCCCCGTTCGGCAGTCTTCCCCCTGGGGATAGTCTGCGCCGCACTGGTCGTGATGTTCTGCGCAGAGGTCGGATGGAACTACATCTATTCTACCGGGATCGGAGCATATACGGCCATGCTGTCATCCGCGATAACGGCCATGCTCGGACTTAGAAGACTGTGACCCGGACCGACCTGTCATCGTTCTTCGGACGGGACCTATCAGCAGTATGACTCTGAAAACCATCTTGGACGGATATGCGGAAGAAGATGGATGTGCGTTGAAAGACCCTGTAAAGAAAGGGGATTGACCCGCGCGGGAAAATGGGATGGATGGATGTGGGCGCGGGCCGAGGTTAGGAGCACTGGTTGGGGGATGCTCTCTTTTTCCTCTAATTACTCGATTCCCAGGAATCTATTTAAGCCAAATGGGGAGGGGTGACCGAATCTGACCGAATCTGACGGTTTTTTCCGAATCTGAGATATCAGCCAGAATGACGCATCTTCACTGCGATGCCCCTCTTCATCTGCTCCATCTCCGCACCGCACATGGCGGCTACACCGACACCTCTGACCTTCCCTCCGCATACTACGATAGCCTCATCGCCTATACGGAGGCCGTGGTCCGCCTTATCCACCCCTATGGCGAAAAGACTCCCCTTCAGTTCGAAGTCCTGCATCTCTACGATGTTCCTACCCATGCCTGCGATGATCTCCGCACCGTCCATGGTGAGGGAGAACATTCCCCTTTCAGGGGACATCATGCACAGCTGGGTCTTCTTCTGTCTGTTCTCCGGGTCCTCGCGGAAGACCTTCCAATAGGGGAACTTCCCTATCCCGTACGTGTTCTCGTCCATGATCGCATCCGCAACATCCTTACCGAACTGGAAGGAGAGGACGGAACGGATGGCCTCCCTGCGGTCCACGAGATAGTCGACGGGCTCCATGCCCTTGGTGGCGTCCCTGAGGGCCTTATCCAGATTCTCCAGGGATTTGGGGGATACCGGATCTCCGACGACCGTCTCCACCATACCGTCGCAGAGACCCTCCACGAGCTCCGCATCCTCTCCGAGGTGGCATACGACCTTCTCGTAATGTCCTTTCTCCAGGAGCTCCTTGAGCATCCTCCTGATGGTGGCCTTCTCCTCGCATTTCCACTCCCCGGTCACGGGTATGTCGTAGGAGTTGGCAGGGTACATCGCGTCCAGTTCCCTGGGGACGATACCCAGAGGGGATGTCACTATGACCTCGTGCACCAGGGTGTCGTGGGATGCCGTGTGTATCGCGGAGGCGAACAGCTTATGGGTCTTCGAAGTGTGGTAGGGCTTCTTGGCGGAGCACGGGAGGAGGAGAAGGACCTTCTTATGGGAAGGCACGACATACCTCTCGGACAGGACCTTCTGATATCTGGCTATGTCGGGTCTCCTCAGGGCCTGAACGGTGTTGCAGGAGAATCTGCATCCGGTCGTAGAACAGCATTCCTCCTGATACCCGTAACCTTCCGCGTCGAATATCCTGAGGGCGGCGACCTCGTCCGCCGAGGAGAAGGACCTCTGGTCCACGAGTTCCCTGAGCCTGCCGGCGCCTATGAAACGGGCGACCTTGGCGGCCTCCCTGTCCAACTCGGAGACGTTGTCCTCCGAGCAATCCTCGTCCGATGCGACGTTCCCCTCGGGGATGAGGGACACCCCGTTCATCCCGGCCGCCCTGCAGAAGGAGTCGTCCACGACGTCCACCCCCATGTAGGACAGAAGTGCCAGATTAGCAGGTTCGGCTATACCGAGCATCACAAGGACCCTGCCGAAACCGGCGGCCTTCCTCGCCTTCATGACCTGGTCCACCATCCTTCTGAAATCGCCTTTCACATCGAATGCGTTGGGGACCACCACGACCTCCGAGTCGTCGGGGACGATCTCGTCACCGCTCACGGGAAGCCTCAGGACGGTGATCCCGTCCCTGGTCCTCGGCTGGGCCGGGATCCCGGAGGCGGCGGATGTGAGCAGGCGGGGATCCACGTCTACGGAGGAACCGAGGATGCGTACGGTCCTTCCGTCGTCACCTGCGGTTATGCCGGTATCTCCGGCGGCACCGGTCTTGAGGACGAAAGGCGTCCTGATGCACCCGTCCCCTTTCCTGTATTCGCAAACCCTTCCCCTTTGGGACCTGCTCACAACGTCAAGCATACGACCCGCTATCGTTCATCAATATAAGTAGGTCGCTCCGACGGACATGGTCCCGCAGAGCCGCCTGGCTCCCCGAATGCCGGACACCCGGTCCTGAAAACATCCGCACCTTTATATGACGCACCCGATAGGACGGACATCTGGATTCTCCGAGGACTAAGGGTTAATATCTATGTTGCCTATTGTGAATCATGGACTTTTACGACAAGGACCTCGTATCTATCCGGGACCTGACCAAGGACCAGATAGAGTACATTCTTGACCTCTCGAAGAAGATGGTCCCCTATGCCCGGGGAGAGAAAGTCAAACGCGCTCTCGACGGCAAGATTCTCGGAAACCTGTTCTTCGAGCCTTCCACCCGCACCAAGCTCTCGTTCGAGAGCGCCGCCTACAGGCTCGGATGCGACGTCATCGACGTCTCCGAGATGTCCATGACCTCCATAGCGAAAGGGGAGACCCTTGCCGACACCATCAGGATGGTCGACGCATACTGCGACGTCATCGTACTGAGGCACCCCTTCGAGGGTGCGGCGAGACTCGCCGCCGACGTATCCGAGAACCCTGTCATCAATGCGGGGGACGGAGCCGGATCCCACCCGACCCAGATGCTGCTCGACCTTTTCACCATGAGGGAGGCGAAGGATTCCCTGGACGGCCTCAACGTCACCATGGTCGGAGATCTGAAGTACGGTCGCACGGTCCATACCCTCGCACAGGCCCTGACCAACTTCGGGGTGAAGCTCACCCTGGTCGCCCCCGAGTCCCTCCAGATGCCGCAGGACATCGTGGACAGGCTCAAGAGGAACGGTTGTGTCCCCAGGAAGACCAGCGTCCTCGAGGATGTCATAGGCGACGCGGATGTCCTTTACGTCACCAGGATCCAGAGGGAGAGGTTCCCGGACCCTGCCGAGTACCAGAAGGTCGCAGGCACCTACAGGATCGACAATGCGATGCTGAGGAACGCCAAGGACGACATGATCGTCATGCACCCCCTGCCGAGGGTGAACGAGATCGCCACCGAGGTCGATTCCACACCCCACGCCAGATACTTCCAGCAGGCGTTCAACGGGGTCCCGGTTAGGATGGCCATCCTCTGCGCCATTCTGGGGGGAGACATATGAAGGAGATAGCCGAGATCAAGATCCCGCCGATAAGGAACGGCACCGTCATCGACCATATCGAGAACGGACAGGCACTCAACGTGCTGAAGATCCTCGGAGTCAACGAGAACAACATCGACTCCGGGATCAGCATAGGGATGCACGTCCCCACCACGAAGGAAAGCAAGAAGTGGAAGGACATCGTGAAACTCGAGGACATGGAGCTCGACGAGACCACCGTCTCCAAGATAGCCCTCATCGCCCCCGAGGCGACGATATCCATCATCCGCGACTACTATGTGGCGGAGAAATTCGACGTGAAACTGGGCGACAAGGTCGTCGGTCTGGTAAGATGCAGCAACCCCAACTGCATAACGAACAAGGGAGAGCCCGTCTCCCCCAAGTTCTTCGTAGAGAACAGGAACCCTCCGAGACTCAGATGCGTCTACTGCGACCGCATACTCCTGAACATATCGGACAACCTGATCTGATACCATGAAGATGATCGTCGTCACCGGGATGCCCGGAGCCGGCAAAGAGGAATTCCTCTCCGCCGGGATAGATGCAGGTGTGCCGTTCGTCAGGATGGGCGACGTCGTGAGAGAGGCCTACGCCGCATCGGGTTCCGAAAAGGAAGGCATGACCGTCGGTCAGTTCGCCGGTAACGAGAGGAAGATCCATGGGACCGACATCTGGGCGAAGAGGGCCATCGAAAGGATGTACGGCGACATCTTCATAGTGGACGGATGCAGGAGCATGGACGAGGTCAGGTCGTTCCGCTCCCTGGGAGCAGACGTACGCATCGTGGCCGTCCATGCGGCCCCATCCGTCAGATATGACAGGTTGGTCAAAAGGGCGAGGGAGGACGCCCCCCACAACAAAGAGGAGTTCGATACCCGCGACTCCAGAGAACTTTCGTGGGGCGTTGGGGAGGTCATCGCCCTCTGCGACTACATGATGATAAATATGGCGTCTCTGGAGGAATTCCATGAGAAATCCGCCGCACTCCTGAGGTCCCTGAGATGAGGTTCACCACCGCCCGCCTATGCGGAGGAAAAGCGGTGATGGCCATCTCCGCAGATATCCTGGACATAGATCTGGCACATGCTGCGGATGTGATCGAGAAGGAAGGCTGCACCATCAAGGAAAGGGATGAGATGCTGCTCGTTTTCGAGTGGAACGGGATGGAAGTCACCCTATACCCCCAAGGCAAGGTCATGTATCTGCCTCAGACGGACAGGGCCCAATGCATAGCCGATGCCACAAGACTTCTCGAAAAGGTACGCTGATACAAAGGGGAAAAACCTGCCCCATTATATATTTTAAAAATATGCCAGGTCCATGGATACGTTAACCGGTACACTGCTGGCGATATGCGTAGCTGCAGTGTTGCTGTTGGTAGCGTATAAGAAAGGATTCCTGACGAACACAGGGATCTTGGCATCTTTCATATCCGCAGTGATCATAGCTTACTGCGGGAATTTCTGGTGGTTCGCAGCATATATGCTGTTCCCCATGATGGCGTTCGCCGCCACATTCACCAAGATAAAGAAAAAGAAGGCCATGGGCCTTCAGGAAGGAAAGGCCGGCGAAAGAGGCCATATGAACATATTGGGCGTAGGTCTGATACCGACCATCGTATCGGTCGTGTATTTCATAGACGACGGAGGGGCCTCGCCTTATCTGACAGTGGCCTTCCTCGCCGCCATCGCCGTATCTGTAGCCGACACCACATCCAGCGAGATAGGGGTTTTCGACAAGGATGTATGGATGATAACCACTCTGAAAAAGACCGAGCCCGGCATAAACGGTGGAATATCCCGTCTGGGTCTTGTAAGTTCGGCCATCACGTCCCTTGTATTCGCGATACTGTCATATGCCCTCGTATTCCACTGCCTGGATTGGAGGATCCTGATAGTCTGGGTATGCGGAATGGTCGGTAACCTCCTCGACAGCGTTGTCGGAGCGGTGTGGGAGAACAAAGGAAGGATCTCCAAATACGGCAACAACATCGTCACCGCACTTTCCGGAGCCGTAATAGGATTCCTCCTTTGTCTTATAGTGAACTGAACGTCCCTGCATTTTTTGGATCCGGAATGAAAAGGAAGTCGATGGTGTCGACTCCGCAGGACATCATGGGATCGTAGACGACATACGGGAAGTTAAGTCCCGTATGCAATGTGCCAGATATGACGATATGATATGGAAAATCGCCGCGGTCAAGGGCCCGCGGCAGGCCCTTTTGAATGGTTTTATCAGAGTCCGCAAAGCTTCAGGAGCTTCTCCCACTTCTTGTCGACATCCTTCTGGATCTCCTCGACGACAGGGGCCCACCTCTCATCCTTGAGGTGCTTGAACCTGCCCTGGGAATCGAACCAGTCGGTGATCGGCTTCTTCTCCACCTTTCCGTCGGCGATCCTCAGACTGTCTGCGGACAGGGAGTACTCCCCGTCGACGACCTCGTACAGAGGCCAGACGCAGCAATCGACCGCCAGCTTGGATATGGCGATGGTGTCGCTGGGAGCGAACCTCCATCCCCTGGGACAGGGGGAGATGGCATTGATGAAGGAAGGTCCTCCGCACTCGAACGCCTTACGGGCCTTGGTGACCATGTCCCTCCATGCATAGGGGGCGGTCTGTGCCACGTAAGGGATGTTGTGGGCAACCATGACTGCGGTCATGTCCTTGGGGTACTCCTTCTTTCCGTAGGACTCGGCACCGTTCCAGGAGGTCGTGGTGGACGCACCCTTCTCGGTAGCGGAGGACCTCTGGATACCGGTGTTCATGTACGCCTCGTTGTTGAAGCACACGAACATCATGTCGTGCCCCCTCTCCATTGCTCCGGAAAGGGCCTGGAGTCCGATATCGTAGGTGGCACCGTCTCCTGCGAAGTTGACGAACTTGATATCCTTGTCGATCTTGCCCTGTCTCTTGAGAGACTTGTAGGCGGTCTCCAGTCCGGCCGCGCCGGCCGCACCGTTCCCGAAGGCGGTGTGGACCATGGGTATGTTCCAGGAGGTGTACGGGAAGATGGTGGTGGATACCTCGAAGCATCCGGTGGACACCGATACCGCCACATCCTTCTCCGTTCCCATGAGGATCTGCCTTGCGATGATGGACTCGGCGCATCCTGCGCAGAGCCTGTGCCCGCTCGCAAGCCTGACGGGGATCTTGTTGAGTTCCTTGAGAGATAATCCGCTCATTCGTGCACCCCCACGAAGTTGACCTTGTCGGCCTTGCCTTCGAGGACCTGCTTGTAGACGCCCATGAAGTCGGAGACCTGGGTGTCCGCTCCTCCGAGTCCGTATACGAAGTTGAACATGCGGGGCATCTTGTCGTTGAGCGTCGCCGCGGCGCAGACCTCGGGGAACATCGGTCCGTAGGAACCGACGCTGAGATGCCTGTCCATGACGAGGACGTTCTTCTTGCCCTTCATGATCTTCGCCAGCTGCTCCGCGGGCCAAGGCCTGTAGACGCGGGGCATGCAGACTCCGACCTTCATTCCCTCGGCCCTGAGCCTGTCGACGGCCTCCTTCATGGTACCGAAGGAGGACCCGAGGACCACTGCGATGGTGTCGGCGTCGTCGCACATGTACTCCTCCACCAGGTGGTACCTCCTTCCGGAGATCTCCGCGAACTCGTCGAAGGCGTCCTGGGCTACACCGAGGGCCTTCTCCATGGCGATGACCATCTGGTACTTGTGCGGGAAGTAGAACAGGGGACCGTCCATCAGGTTGTGGGTGGTCGGGTGGTCGACATCCAGCAGAGGGTGTACCGGCTTGAACGGACCGACGAACTCCTTGACCACGGAGCTCTCGAGAGGGGTCATCCTCTCGATGGCATGGGTCAGGATGAATCCGTCGAGGTTGACGAGGACCGGGAGCTGTACGTCGGGATTCTCGGCTATCTTGGGACCGAGGATGCTCATGTCGTAGGCTTCCTGGACGTTCTCGCTGAAAAGGGAGATCCAACCGGTGTCCCTGGCGGACATAACGTCACCGTGGTCGTTGTTGATGTTGATGGGTCCGCTGACGGTCCTGTTGGCGACGGCCATCATGACGGGGGTCCTCATGGATGCGGTGATGGGGAGCATCTCCCACATGTATGCGAGTCCCTGGGACGCCGTGGCCGTGAACGTCCTGGCCCCTGCGGCGCAGGAGGTGGTACACAGAGTCAGGGCGGAGTGCTCGGATTCCACGTCCACGAACTCGGTGGAGACCTCTCCGTTGGCGACATACTTGGCGAAATCCTCGACTATGATGGTCTGAGGGGTGATGGGGTATGCCGCACAGACATCGGGGTTCATCTGCTTCCAGGCGAGAGCGACGGCTCCGTCCCCGTTGATCGCGATGTCCTTACCGACCTTGCTGCTCATTCTATATCCTCCTTCATGGTGATGGCCTTCTTGGGACAGACCTTGGAGCAGATCCCGCAGCCCTTGCAGTGGGTCAGCTTTATGCCGGTGACCTTATCGTCCTTTACAAGGATGCAATCGTCGGGGCAGTAGATCCAGCAGGTCATGCAGTCGATGCAGAGGGACTGGTCGATGATAGGTACGGTGGACCTCCAGTCTCCGGTGTGGAACTCCTCGGAGTTTCCGGGCTCTATGACACGGCTTCCGATGACCATGTCCTTGTATCCTGCCATGTTTACCATTTTACTCGACCTCCTCATAGGCCCTCTTGAGGGCGGACAGGTTCTTCACGATCAGCTTGTCGGAGAGTTTGCCGGTGAATTTGTCGGTGATGTTGTCCTCCATCTCGCTGTAGGTGATGATAGGACGGATCTTGATGAGCGCTCCGAGCATCGCAGTGTTGACGAGAGGCTTTCCGATCTCCTCGAGAGCGATCTTGGACGCATTTACAGAGTGGCACTCGGCGGTGGTGCCGATGGCCTTCTGAAGCTCCGCGGGGGTCCCCTCGTAGTTGGCGAGAATGAAACCGCCTTTCTTCAGACCCTTGGCCACGTCGACCTTCCCGATGAGGGTGGGGTCGATGACGATGACAATATCTGGCTCGTAGACCTGGGTGTGGACCCTGACGGGGCCGTCGGAGATCCTGGAGAAAGCTCTGATGGGTGCTCCCATCCTCTCCGGACCGAACTCGGGGAATGCCTTCACATACTTACCGGAATATATGGCAGATTCGGCGAGGATCTCGTTCGCGGTGACGACACCCTGACCTCCTCTTCCGTGCCAACATATCTCTGTGTCCATTAGAACAACCAATGAAGGCATTTCCCCATTGGATTTAAACCCTTGTATATCTTCTACGAAAATCGCAAATTTATAATGGTGTTTTAGAATTAAATCATCTAAAGAATTGCTGATTTTACTATGTTCATGACGAATTTTACGAATTTCGAAGATAAATTTTCGGTAAGCCTAATATAATGCCTTCCGGGACATACTTAATCGGAACACGGCATATCCGGAAACGGGATGGCTGACATCCTGCACAGCATTTCCCCTTATGGATCATATTTATGAATACACCGGCCCTCGACCTCTTCGTGAAGAAGATCGATACTGGGGGGTACTCGTTCGCACGTATCAGGGAGGAAGACTGCTACTATGTCGACAAGACCCTTCTTATCAAGGACATATTCGACGAAGATATCGGCGGGATATACCTATTCACGCGCCCCCGGAGATTCGGCAAGACGCTGAATCTCAGCATGATCGACGCATATTTCAATATTAATTATAGGGGGAACACCTGGTTCGACGGTCTTGCCATATCCGAACACCCAGAACTGGATGGATACAAGAACTCGTTCCCCGTCATACACATGGACCTCCGCAATGCCAAAACCGGCTCCAATCAGACATATGAGGATTTCATCGAGAAGATCGGAGTGACCCTATACGGCATCTTCGACAGGTTCAGATACCTACTGGACTCGGATAAGACGGACGATGATAAAAAGGCCTTATTCGAAAAAATCCTCAGGATGGACATCTCCCCGGACCAGATGCAGATGTGCATACCTATGCTATGCTCCATGCTCAGGATGTATCATGGGAAGAAGGTCATAGTCCTCATAGACGAATATGACCGCGCGGTATCCGATTCATTCGGATCGGAATCGCACAGGCCTATCCTGGACTTCCTCGGAGGATTCCTCGAGCCGATATTGAAAAACAATCCGGACGTGCAGATGGCATATGTGACCGGAGTGATGCAGATAGCTAAGGAAAGCATCTTTTCCGGTATCAACAACATCACCGTTAACAACACATTCTCTGTAAGATCCGACGAACGTTTCGGTTTTACAGAAACGGAAGTCAAGAACATACTCACATACTACGGCCATCCCGAGAAATTCGAGGAGATCGAAGAATGGTATGACGGATATCGCTTCGGTAACAAGGATGTGTACAACCCGTTCAGTATCATGAACTATGTGTCCAACGACTTCCTGCCCGATGCATACTGGGCCAACTCAGGAGGAGATTCCGTGGTCAGATGGCTTCTGGAAAAGACGACGGATGAGAATTTCGGAATGATCCGCGACCTCGTGATGGGTAGATCCATATGCATGGGTCTTTCAGACTCCCTGATCTATGAAGACGTCAGGTCCAGCAATAAATCCATATTCTCCCTCATGACGATGTCGGGATATCTGAAAGCAGTCCGCACGGACGATGGATTCTACGACGTATCCATCCCGAACAGGGAAGTAAGAGGAGTGGTAAAGACAGCAGTCGAAAACATGGTCCCGGTAGACTCGGAGGTGTTCGACATCAACAGCCGGGAGGGTAACAAAAAGGAGTTCAAGGGATCGGCGAGCATCGGCTTGCTAACCAGCCGCC